>Ga0208849_1000076_pt1 | contig 95072 bp, 102 predicted proteins | sample NGESurdeep072012_10_FD_184470 | JGI IMG/M metagenome (GOLD analysis project Ga0208849, IMG submission 184470) | Arctic peat soil microbial communities from Barrow, Alaska - NGEE Surface sample 53-3 deep-072012 (SPAdes) | ecosystem: Environmental > Terrestrial > Soil > Wetlands > Peat ...
TGACTCGACGAAGCTGACGTAAGGAATCTGGTTGTCGCGCGCGATTTCCAGGGCGCGCATCCATTTCTTGGCCGAGTACAAGGTGAGCGCACCACCAAGGACCGAGGGGTCGTTGGCCATGATCAGGCACTCGGTGCCAGCGATGACGCCGATGCCCACTACCATGCCCCCGCCAACGGTGTAGTCCGAGTCGTAGCCCGCGAGCGAGGAGATCTCGAGGAACGGCGAGTCGGGATCGAGCACGTTGGCGATGCGCTCGCGCACCGGCATCTTTCCCCTCGAACGCATTCGCTCTATGGACTTTTCACCGCCGCCGGCCTCTGCTTCGTCGAGGAGATCGTCGATGACGGCGAGCTGTTCGAGCATGTCCGCACGGTTCTTTAGGAAGGATTCTGAGGAAGTGTCGAGCGTCGAGGCGAGCGGTGGCGCGAGCAGAACGTGCTTCATGCGCAAATCCTAGTTACCGCTTGAAAGTAGAGACTTCGCCTCGTCGAACCACGAGTAGGACGGTGTCGCGCGAGGTCGTGGCGCCCAGAATCAACTTGGTGATTCGTCATCGAACGCCAAAGGCCGACCGATAAGGTGGTGTCAATGCGCATCGCCCTTGGCTCTGATCACGCCGGTTACGACCTCAAGACGTTGCTGAAAGACACGCTCGTCACGTGGGGCTATGACGTCATCGACCTCGGCACCAACAGTGCCACCGTTTCTGTCGACTATCCAGACTTTGGCGCGGCGGTGGGTCGCGCCGTGGTGTCCGGCGAAGCCGAACTCGGTGTCGCGTGCTGCGGCTCGGGCATTGGCATCGCCATCGCCGCCAACAAAGTGCCGGGCGTTCGAGCGGCCGTCGTGCACGACGTCACGTCGGGGCACCTGGCCCGAGAACACAATCACGCCAACGTTCTTTGCATGGGCGGGCGTCTAACGGGACCGGTGGTGGCGATTGAAACGATGGAGGCGTGGTTAAAGGCCGTTCCCCAAGATCGACACGAAGGCCGAATTCAAAAACTGCGCATACTCGATGACCAATTGACGACGAGGGAGAAATAGGCACGTGGGTTCATCGCCATTTGATTCGTGGATTACGAACGACGACGAGATAACGTCGCTTCTCTCACAAGACTGGGACCGTCAAACGACGACCGTACAACTGATCGCCAGTGAGAACTTCGCCTCGCCTTCGGTCCTGGCGGCCACGGGTTCGATTCTCACCAACAAGTACGCCGAGGGATACCCGGGTCGGCGCTACTACGGGGGTAACTACGTCGTCGACGAAGTCGAAGATCTGGCCCGACGACGATTGACCGCGCTCTTTGGCGCCGACCACGCCAACGTCCAGCCCCACAGTGGCGCGAACGCCAACGTTGCGGTGTACGAGGCGTTGCTGAATGCAGGCGACACCATTCTCGCGATGCGACTCGACCAAGGCGGGCACCTCACCCACGGCTCACCGGCTTCGATCACCTCGAAGTTCTGGAACTTTGTTTCCTACGGCGTGACGCCCAGGTCGGACGATCCCGATCATCCGGGTGAACTCATCGACTTTGACAACGTGCGCGATCAGGCACTCAAACACCGTCCCAAACTCATTGTCGCGGGCGCGACGGCCTACGCGCGTCGCATCGACCCTGCGCCCTTTCGCGAGATCGCCGACGAGGTGGGCGCTTTGTTGATGTTCGACTCGGCCCACGTGGCGGGCCTGATTGCTGGGGGGTCACATCCCAATCCCGTGCCCTACGCCGACGTCGTTTCCTTCACGACGCACAAGACGCTGCGCGGACCACGCGGTGGGGCAATTGTCTGTCGTGAAGAGCACGCGAAAAAGATTGACTCTGCCGTCTTTCCCGGTCAACAGGGCGGTCCCTTGGAGCACGCGATTGCCGCCAAGGCGGTCGCTTTTAAGGAGGCGAGCCAACCAAGCTTTTCTACCTACACCGCTCAAGTGGTCGCGAACGCGCAAGCCTTCGGCGTCGCTCTCCAACACGAGGGCTTTCGATTGGTCTCGGGAGGTACGGAGAATCACATGTTGTTAGTGGACCTTAGAGAGTTTGACGCCGAATTGACGGGCAAAGTCGCCCAAGAGGTCTTGGACCGCGCGGGCATCACGACCAATCGCAACACGATTCCTGACGATCCCCGCAGTGCCTTCATCACGTCGGGACTTCGCGTGGGCAGTGCCGCCGAGACCACCGCCGGAATGAGGGAAGGTGAGTTCGCGACGATCGCGGCGCTCATGACGCGCGCGCTCCGTAAGCGCGACGATGAAGCGGAACTGCTGAGCGTACGCAACGACGTCGCTGCACTCTGCGCTAACTTCAACCCGTACGCGAACTTTACGAAGTAACTCGTGGGCAATATCGGGGCGTATCTCGCGGTTGCGGTAGTGGGCGCAGTCATCACCTTGATTGCCAATCGACCGGCCCGGATCATCTCGATGCGGATTGGCTATACGGCCCAACCAGACGAACGAAAGGTCCACCAGCACGTCACGCCCTACGGCGGTGGGGCCGCGATGTTGGTGGGCTTTTGTGTCGCACTGGTCTTCGCGTTCCTTATTCCGTCGCTGCGACACGTCATCACGTCCTCGCACGAGATGCTCGGCGTATTGCTCGCGGCCGGTGTCATCTTCGTCGTTGGCGTACTCGACGACTTTCGTGAGATGAGTGCGCCGGCGAAAGTAGCGGGGCAGTTTCTCGCGGCGTCGATTCTCTACTTCAGCGGTGCCACGATGTACCAACTGAAGTTGCCCTTCGCCGGCTTCATCGTGCTGGGTCCGTCAATCTTGCCCATCATCACCGCGGTGTGGGTCTTCGCCCTGTCGAACGCCGTGAACTTGATCGACGGACTCGACGGGCTGGCCGGGGGCATCGTGGGTATCGCCTCGGGAACGCTCTGCCTCTACGGTCTTCGTCTCGAGGATTTGGGTCTCTTGCCGGTGACGAACGTCGGTCCGCTCATCGCCGCGCTGACCTGTGGAATCTGCGTGGGCTTTTTGCGCGACAACTTTCATCCAGCGAAGCTCTTCATGGGCGACGCCGGAGCGCTGATGCTGGGGCTGTTGATGAGCGCCTCGACCATGGTCATTGGTGGACGCACGCCGCCAGCGAGTGGCGTCACGTTCTTCTTCTTCGCGCCTCTCCTCATTCCCGTCTTCATCCTCGGCGTTCCCCTCATCGACGCGGTCTGGGCCTTCGTGCGTCGAACCGCGTCGGGCCAGGGCTTTCACACGCCCGATAAGAACCACATCCACCACCGACTCATGCGCCTCGGTCACGGACATCGCCGCACGGTCATCATTCTCTGGTCGTGGACCGCCTTGCTGTGCGGCTTCGTCTTGCTGCCCCTCTTTGACACCCGGGCCAACGTCTTCATACCTCTAGGCGTCGCGGTACTGGTCATCGCCCTCTTCACCTGGTTCAGCCCCTTGTTGTGGCGTCTGCGACGTCTTCGTGAGGGGACCGACGCGCCTGACGAAAGCGTCGTGCCGTGAGTGACCGCTCGGGCAACGAACACCCAGACGGCTCGGACCAGGAGAAATCGGACGTCAAAGACCTGCCCGGATTCGCCGCGTTCGCCGCCCTGGGAACAACCATCGCGACCTGCCTCGCGGTGGGCGTGGTGCTCGGTCTTTACCTCGACGACCTCTGGCACCTCGCGCCCCTGGGTCTACTAATCGGGATAGTGTTAGGGACGGTCGCGGCCGTCGCGAGCGTTGTGACGCTCGTCCGGCGTTACCTCTAAAATTGATCGACCGTGTTAGAAAACCTGCCCGCAAATACCCTGCCACGCCTCCTGCGCCGAACCACCCTTTCGGCTATCGCGGTCGGGGTTCTTGGCTTTATTGTGGCTCTTTTTGTGGCCCCCCCGCTCGCGGCCCTCGGCGTCGTCATTGGCGTGGGTCTGGCAATACTTAACCTGCGTTTCCTAGACGCACAAGCCGCCAAGGTCGAACTTCGTGGGGAACAGAGTCAAAAGGCCGTGCGCCGCCAACTCGGTGGGCAAACGACCGGCCGCCTCCTCGTTATGACGGTCGTGGTCCTCTTCGTGGTGTGGTTAAACGCCCCGCTTGGAATCGGTATTGTTGCTGGGCTCGTCTTGTACCAACTCGCGTTCGTTTTTAACGTCATGCGGGTGCTCGCGGCGAGCGGAGGAGTTGAGTGAGAACGCTCTACGCGGCGAAGACTATTGCGGTTGGCGTTCACCCGGAGCTCCACGTCTTTGGACTGACCATCGACTACGACATCGTCATGTCGACGGTGGTGGCCGCCGCAATCTTTCTCTGGCTGGGCTTTCGCATGCGCGCCAAAGCCACGAGTGGCGTGCCGGGCAAGCTCCAGTTGATCTGGGAGATTCTCGTCGAGCAGGTAAACGAGTTGGCCGATTCAGCTATCGGGCCTGAGGGACGTCGCTTCGTCCCGGTGGGCGTCACGCTGTTCCTCTTTATCTTGATCTGCAACTGGCTCGACTTCATACCGACCGCGATGCACCCGGGCAGTTCGGGCGCGATCTTGCCGTCGCCAACGGGCGACGTCAACTTGCCCCTCGCGATGGTGTTGTTCGTCATTACCTGGGTGCACATTGAATCGTTCCGGGCCCGCGGATTCAAGGGCTACTTCAAGCACTACGCGAAGCCGTTCATGGCCTTGTCACCGATCAACATCATTGAGGAAATCACCAAGCCCATCACGATGACCTTCCGTCTCTTTGGCAACATCTTCTCCGGTGGACTCATGGTCGTGGTGATGTTGACGCTGCTGCCGATCTACATCAGCCCGCCATTTGAAATAGCGTGGAAGTTCTTTGACACCGGACTGCTCGGCACCATCCAAGCGTTCATTTTCATGTTGTTGTCGATTCTGTACTTTGGATTCGCCATGAGTCATGACGAAGAGCACGAAACGCTCGAGTCTCAACCCGCAGTAACGCACTAACTAAACCCAGGAGGAATGAAGAATGGCAACAGACCCAACGATCATTAGCGGCGCGATTCGCAACGCCGGCGCGCTCATCGGAGGCGGACTCGCCCTCGGTGGGGGAGCCATCGGCGCGGCCATCGGTGACGGCTTGGCCGGTAGCCAGACCATCGCCGCCATCGCTCGCCAGCCCGAGGTCGAGAACAAGGCGCGTACGTACTTCTTCTTGACCGTTGGTCTGGTGGAAGCTATGTACTTCATCAACCTGTTGTTCATGGTTGTGTTCGTTTACGTTTTCGAGAAGCACTAGTAGCACCAATGGAGTCAGCTGACTCCTCGGTGTTGTCCCTTCGATAAGAAAGTAGGTCTACCGTGATTACTGCCACGTCAATATTTCTCCTCCCTAACGGCACGTTCTTCATTGAACTCGCGGTATTCGTGGTGTTGCTCTACATCGCGACGACCAAGTTCGTTCCCATCATCAACAAGATGTTGGAGAAGCGTCAAGAGGACATCCGAACCGCGCTCGAGGCGGCCGACGCCGCGCGCGCCGAAGCGGCGACGGCCGGCGACGAGCGGGCCAAAGTGCTCACCGACGTGCGCGAACAGGCTCGGGTCATCGTCGCCGGCGCCCAGGAGACCTCCGACCAACTAAAGGCCGAAGCCGGCGCTCGCGCCCAGGCGGAGTACGACCGCATCGTCGCGAGCGCTCAGGGCGAAGTCGCTGCCGCGCGTCAGCACGCCATCGATGAGGCCGCGGCGCGTATTGGCGAAATCGTCTTTGACCTCGTGTCTAAGATTGTCGAGCGCGAGGTCGACCAGAGTTCTCACGACGACCTGGTTCGTGAGGCCGTGGCCGCACTCAACGCCGAAGCCGCCAAGGGAACGACCCGCTAACCATGCTGGCCAAGCTCGAAGGATTCGCTGCCGCTCTCCTCGGCCGACTCGACAAGTTCGTGCTCGCCACGGTGGTGAGCGACCTCGAGGCGTTCCAGGCGACCGTCCTGGCAAAAGCCGATCTCAGTGCCGTCTTGACTGATACCAGCATTTCGCACGTGGCGCGCGGCCAAGTCGTGAACGATCTCTTGACCAACAAGGTCAGTCCCGAAGCGCTTCGTCTCGCCACGTACGCCGCCACCGCGGTGCCCGCCCAAGAAGTACCTCGGGCTTTTGATGAGTTGGCGCACGTGGCGCGCACGCTCCTCGAGACGGGCGAGTTCCACCACGCGGGCCTCGGCTTGCTGGACGCGCGACGCCGCGTCGCGGGCTACGCCGACGCGCTGCTCGACGAGGTCGATACCGAAAACTTCACCGCCATCGAGGACGATCTCTTTCGCTGGGCCAGATCGGTCGAGAGCAATGAAGGCCTCCGACACCTCTTATTAGACCGTGACGCCTCACTCGACGCGCGTCTGGGACTCACGAATCAACTGCTGAGTGGCAAGGTCAACCCCGTCTCGCTGGACTTGGCGCGCTTCACAGTTATCGGCGGCCGGCCCCGTGACGTCGTGGGCACGCTCGATTTCCTCGTGGACTACGTCGCTCAGTCACGTGATTGGCGCGTTGCCCGCGTGCACACCGCCCGTGCGCTCGATAGCGCGAGCCAACACCAACTCGTGGGATCGCTGAGCGCCCTCACGGGCAAGAACGTGGAACTTCAGATTGCCGAGCAGCCCTCCTTGTTAGGTGGCGTGCTCGTTGAAATAGGTGACCTTCGTCTCGACGCCACCACGCGCGGACGACTGGGCACGTTGCACGACGCCGTGGCGTCGGGAAAATATCTCGAATCCGCCTTAAATCAAAATGACTAAGAAAAGGAAACTGTGATGACCGAGCTCACTATTAGTGCCAGCGAGATCACCGAAGCACTGCGCAAGCACGTCACCGACTTCAACCCGGCCGTCGCGGCCGAGCAGGTCGGACGCGTCGTTGAAGTAGGCGACGGCATCGCCCGCGTGTCGGGGTTGCCTTCCGCGAAGGTGAACGAGCTGCTCGAGTTTGAAGACGGCACCGTGGGTCTCGCGATGAACCTCGACGAGGAGACCATCGGCGCGGTCGTGCTCGGTTCGGTGGACGGCATCGAAGAAGAGCAGGTCGTGCGCTCGACGGGTCGTATTCTTTCGATGCCCGTTGGTGACGCGCTCCTCGGTCGCGTCGTCAACGCACTCGGTGAACCCATTGACGGCAAGGGGCCCCTCGTGAACCCCAAGCAGCGTCGCATGGAGATTCAGGCGCCCGGCATCACTGGTCGCCAACCCGTGAGTGAACCACTGCAGACCGGCATCAAGGCCATCGACGCGATGACGCCGATTGGGCGTGGCCAGCGCGAACTCATCATTGGCGACCGCAAGACCGGCAAGACCACGGTCGGCATCGACACCATTTTGAACCAGAAGGGTCAAGGGGTCAAGTGCATCTACGTCGCCGTGGGTCAAAAGAACTCCTCGGTCGCCCAGACCGTCAAGATCCTCGAGGACCACGGCGCTTTTGCCTACACCGTCGTCGTCGTCGCGGGGGCGGGTGACCCGGCGCCCTTTAAGTTCCTCGCGCCCTACGCGGGTTGCGCCATTGGTCAAGAGTGGATGGAAAACGGTGAGCACGCGCTGGTCATCTACGACGACCTCTCCAAGCAGGCCGAGGCCTATCGCCAGATTTCGCTGTTGCTGCGACGTCCACCAGGTCGCGAGGCCTACCCCGGCGACGTCTTCTATCTCCACAGTCGTCTCTTGGAGCGGGCGGCGAAGTTGAGTGACGAACTCGGCGGCGGTTCGCTCACGGCGCTGCCGATCATTGAGACCAAGGCCGGCGACATCTCGGCCTACATTCCAACGAACGTCATCTCCATTACCGACGGTCAGATCTTTTTGCAGTCCGACCTCTTCTACTCGGGCGTTCGTCCAGCAATCGACGTGGGTAACTCGGTGTCGCGCGTGGGTGGCGCGGCGCAGATCAAGGCCATGCGCTCGGTCGCTGGCACGTTGAAGATCGACCTCGCGCAGTTCCGTGACCTCGAGTCCTTCGCGACCTTTGGCTCCGAACTCGACAAGTCGTCCCAGCAACAGCTCGACCGCGGCTACCGCTTGACCGAACTGTTGAAGCAGGGTCTAAACGCCCCGGTGCCGGTCGAAGAGCAGTGCGTCGTCATCTACGCGGGCACGCGCGGCTGGCTCGACACCGTGCCCGTCGAGGACGTCATTCGTTTCGAAGCCGAACTGTTGACGGACTTTCGAGCTAAGCACACCGACTTGCTCGCCCACATCCGCGACACCGGCACGTTGCCCGAGCCTGAGAAGATTGACGCCGCGATGAAGTCCTTCACCGACAGTTTTTCCGTCAGTAACTAGAGAGTTCGAAGAGCGAGAAAGGAGGAGCCATGGCTGGAGGACAAGAGAAAATACTGCGTCAACGCATCAAGTCCGTTAACTCAACGCGCAAGATCACCAAAGCCATGGAGCTCATCGCGGCGGCGCAGATTCCTCGCAGTTTGGCGCGCATCATCGCTAATCGCCCGTACCGTCTCGGCATGCAACGCATCCTCTTAGAAGCCGCCCTCGGCGATCCGGCGGGTGCCGCGAAGTTGATCGCGCTGCCCGAAAGAGTGGAGTCCGCCCTCGTGCTGGTCCTAACCGGTGACCGTGGACTCTCGGGTCCCTACAACAACGCGTCCCTGCGCGCCGGTGAGCGCTTGGTTGAAAAACTCCAGGGCGAAGGCACCAACGTGCGCCTCGTGGTGGTCGGGAAAAAAGCCACGGCCTACTTTCGTTTCCGTGGTCTCAGCGTCGAAGAGAGTTACTCGGGCTTCGTTGACCGACCAACGTTCTCTGACGCGCAGGAGATCGCCGCCCTGCTCGCTCGCCCCTACTTAGAGAGCGAAGCGCAGCAGATTCTTCTCGTCTCCACGAGGTACGTTTCGGCCGGTTCGCAAGCCATTGAAGTCCGTCAACTCCTGCCCCTCGTGGTGCCCGACGCCCCCGTGGACAACGCACCGAAACCGCTCCAGGGCTACACCGAGTTCGAGCCCGAAGTCGAGAAATTGCTCTTCTACTTGATGCCCCGTTTTCTCGAGAGCGAGATCTTCTCCGCGCTTCTCGAAGGTGCGGCCGCGTTTCACACCTCTCAACAGCGCGCCATGGCCGCCGCGACGGAGAACGCTGATGAACTCAGCCAGAACTTAACTCGCGTAATGAACCGAGCCCGCCAGGACTCGATCACCACCGAAATTATGGAAATCGTGGGCGGCGCCGAAGCGCTCCGCTCGGGAAAGTGAGCAACACATGACCGTGGCCCCTGAAAAGACCAAACTCGAGACCGGACGCGTCGTCGCGATCGCCGGACCGGTAGTGGACGTGGAGTTCCCACCCCACTCCCTGCCCGAGATCAACCACGCCGTCGAGATGGACATCGAGTTAGAGGGCGAGACCTTGACCGTCGTGGCCGAAGTCGCTCAGCAGATCGGTGAGGGGCGCGTGCGCTGCGTGTGCATGAAGCCCACCGACGGTCTCGTGCGCGGTGCCCTCGTTCGCCAGAGCGGACGCGGCATCACCGTGCCCGTGGGCGACGCCGTACTCGGACACGTCTTTAACGTGCTCGGTCAGTCACTCGACGTTGAGGACATCGGCACAGTGGATGACCACTGGGAGATTCACCGCAGTGCGCCGGCGTTTGACCAACTCGAGCCCAGCGCCACGATGTTCGAAACTGGCATCAAGGTCGTCGACCTGCTCGCACCCTACGTCCAAGGGGGCAAGATCGGACTCTTTGGCGGCGCCGGTGTTGGTAAGACGGTGTTGATCATGGAGATGATTCGTCGTGTCGCCGAGCAACACGATGGCGTGTCGGTCTTTGCGGGCGTGGGCGAACGCACTCGCGAGGGCACCGACCTTCTGCTCGAAATGCGCGATTCCGGCGTTATCGAAAAGACCGCGTTGGTCTATGGACAGATGGACGAACCACCGGGCGTGCGTCTGCGCGTGGCGCTCGCCGCTCTCACGATGGCCGAGTACTTCCGTGACGTCAAGAACCAGGACGTGTTGTTGTTCATTGACAACATCTTCCGTTTCGTCCAGGCCGGTTCCGAGGTCTCGACGCTGCTCGGTCGCATGCCCTCAGCCGTCGGCTATCAGCCCACGCTCGCCGACGAGATGGGTGAGCTCCAAGAGCGCATCACCTCCACGCGCGGTCACTCGATCACCTCTCTGCAGGCCGTCTACGTCCCCGCGGACGACTACACCGACCCCGCGCCGTTCACGACCTTCACCCACCTTGACGCCACTACCGAGTTGAGTCGTCAGATCGCGGCGCTGGGTATCTACCCGGCCGTGGACCCGTTGACCTCGACGTCGAACATCTTGGCGCCCGAGGTCGTGGGCGATCGTCACTACGCCGTCGCTCGCCAAGTGCAGCAGATCCTGCAGCGCAATAAAGAGCTCCAGGACATCATTGCGATTCTGGGACTTGACGAACTCTCCGAAGAGGACCGTATTACGGTCACGCGAGCGCGCAAGATTCAGCGTTTCTTGTCCCAGCCAATGTTCGTCTCGAAGATCTTCACCGGTATTGACGGCATCAACGTGCCCGTTCAAGAGACCATCGAGTCCTTCGAGCACTTGGTCAAGGGCGACCTCGACAACTTCCCCGAGCAGGCGTTCCTCAACGTCGGCGGTGCGTCGGACGTCGAGAAGAAGGCCGCGGAGATCGCGAAGAGCTAATGGCAGTGTTGACCGTGGAGATCGTGTCGCCCGAGGCGACGTTGTGGTCGGGACCGGCAACGGCCCTCATCGCGCGCTCGTCCGAGGGTGACTTCACGATTCTGGCCCAGCACACGAGAACGGTGGGCGACATTGTCTCGAGCGTCGTGCGGGTCGAGACCGCCGAAGGCGAGATCGCCTTCGCGGTGCACAGCGGCTACTTCCAAGTCGGTCCGGGACCCGACGAGGGTGAGACGCTCGCGACCTTGCTCGCCGGCGTCGCCGAGCGCACCAGCGAGATCGACGTGGCGCGCGCGCAGGCCGCCAAAGAAGTCGCCGAAGCGGTGTTGGCGAGCATCCCGGCGAGTGATCAACCAGACAACGCGGACTACCTCGTTGCTCTCGCGGCACTGGAACGTGCCGAACTGCGCCTCAGCGCCGCGACCAACTAGGCCTCTAGCGGCCCGACACGTAGTTCAGTAGGTCCATCTTGTCGTGCTCGAGTTCCTCGAGGCGAGCCTTGACGACGTCGCCAATGGAAATCAGGCCCACGAGTCGCCCCTCTTCGACGACGGGCACGTGACGGATGCGTCGTTCGGTCATGGTGGTCATCAGTTCGTTGAGCGCAGTTGACTCAGAGCACACCGAGACGTCCTTGCTCATGAGCTCAGAGACCTTCAGTCCTAACGCGCTCTCGCCCCTGGTGGCTAGTGCTCGCACCACGTCGCGCTCGGAGAAAATTCCCACCAGCGGCGGCGTCGCGCCCGTGACGACGAGCGCGCCGATGCCGCGCTCTTTCAGAAGGGCGAGCGCGTCAGTAACGGTGCGCTCTTGAGAAATGGTCGCGACGTCGTGACCCTTGGTGGCTAATAGATTTGAGACACGCACTGCGTACCCCCTTCGTTCACGCCGTAGCGCCAGGGTCTTGTGGCCCTCAGTCGCAGGTTAGGCTCGTAACGGTCGCGACGCAACGAGAAGTAGCGGCCCAGTTTCGGCCGAACTCACACGTTCAAGCTTGGTCATGTAACAGCTTGTTTCTACTATCTAAGAGTGGCCCAAGAAACAAGACGTTTTCGCACCTTCCGCTATCTATTGCACCCCACGGTGCGCCAATCGCACGCTCTACTGCGCCAACTCGACCATCAGCGCGAGCTCTACAACGCGGCCCTCGAAGAGCGCATCGGCACCTGGACGTGGGAGAGACGCTCGGTCAGTTACTTCGACCAATGTCGCACCTTAAGCGGTCTTTCCGACGTACGTCCGGAAGTCGTCGCGTCGGGCGTTACGTTATGTCGCGGCACGCTCAAGCGCCTCGATCGAGCTTTCTCCGCCTTCCATCGACGGGTAAATCTCGGTGGGATACCCGGGTTTCCTCGATTCAAGCCGGCTAGTCGTTATGACTCACTGCAGTGGGAAGACCGCAGCGGCTGGAAGTTGAAGGTCGACGCCCGTCGGCTCTACTTGCTCGGCGTCGGTGAGCTGAAGGCCAACTATCACCGGCCCCTCAAAGGAACACCCAAAGCCATCACTCTCAAACGCGAGGGCACCAAGTGGTGGTTGAGTGTGCGTTGCATCGACGCGCCCGCAGAACGACTGCCCTCTACGGGTCGCGAGGTGGGTATTGATCTCGGGGTCGTGAACCTCGTCACCACGAGCGAGGGCAAACTCATGGTGGGCGAACACTTCGGATCTCGGGCCAGGACTAAGTTGGCGCAGGCGCAGCAGCAACTCGCGACCAAGCAGCGTGGATCGAACCGTCGTCGTCGCCAGGTCGGAGAGGTTGCGCGGCTCTATCGAAAAGTCGCCCAGCAACGTCGTAACGCTGTCCACCAGTTGAGTCGCCAACTCGTGAACGACTTCGACCTCATTGTGCTTGAAGATCTGGCGATAACCAACGTGGTACGGTCTCCCAAGGCAAAGCCCGATCCCGAGGTGCCCGGAGCATTCTTGCCCAACGGCGCTTCGGGGAAAGCCGGGCTCAATCGTTCGATTCACGACGCGCGGTGGGGAACCCTAGCGTCACTGCTCTCCTACAAGGCTGAAAGTGCCGGTCGGATAGTCGTGACGGTGGACCCCCGCTACACCAGTCAGACCTGTGGCGAATGTGGCCACGTCGACGCTGGCAACCGAGTCAATCAAGCGGAGTTTTGTTGTCTCGCCTGTGGCCACAGCGACCACGCCGACGTCAACGCCGCACGCAATATCCTTCGGGCCGGTAGGGCTCGGCTGGCGTCAGCCAACGACGGTCGAATCTAGGCCACTACCCAACGAGAACTGAAGTGTGCAGTACACGTTTTTGTCCCTAGAAGCCAGCTGTCGTGAACTCTTGGAGTTTGTCGTGTCGGTGGAACGTTTCAATCGTGCGAATGGTGCCCGACCGCGAACGCACAACGAGCGACTGGGTTGTGGCGCCAAAGTCGTAGAAGCGCACGCCTCGAAGGAAATCGCCGTCGGTGATCGCGGTGGCGGAAAAGAAGCAGTTGTCGCTCGCGACGAGATCGTCGCCGGTCAGCACTCTTGTGAAATCATAACCAAGCGCTTCGGCTTCTTTTCGTACCTCGTCGCTCGGAGCGTGCAGCACACCTTGAATCTCGCCGCCGAGACCCTTCAAGGCGGCGGCCGCGATAACGCCCTCGGGCGTGCCACCGATGCCGAGGAGCACGTCGGCGCCCGAGTTCGGCCAGCCGGTGGCGATCGCGCCCGCGACGTCGCCGTCGGTGATCGACAGAACGCGCGCGCCGGCTTCGCGAACTTCCGCGACGAGGTCGTCGTGGCGAGGACGATCGAGAATGACGACGCCCAACTCCTGGACGGGTTTCTTCAGTCGCTTCGACAGCTCGGTGAGATTGTCCGTCGCCGACGCGTTGACGTCGACCGATCCTCGCCCTCTCGGTCCGACCGCAATCTTCTTCATGTAAAAGCACGGGCCGGGATTGAACATCGTGCCCCGTTCGGAGAGCGCGATCACCGACAGCGCGCCGTTTCGACCCATTGCCGTGAGCGTCGTACCGTCGACGGGATCGACCGCGACGTCGACTTGGGGTGGGCGTCCGTCGCCGATCTCCTCACCGTTAAAGAGCATTGGCGCCTGGTCCTTCTCCCCTTCACCAATGACGACGACACCGTCCATCGCCACGGCGCCCAAGACGAAGCGCATGGCGTCCACGGCCGCACCGTCGGCGGCGTTCTTGTCACCTCGGCCCGCCCAGCGAGCTGCCGCGATGGCGGCGGCCTCGGTCACACGAATCAGTTCGAGGGCAATATTGCGATCGGGCCTTGAAGGTGGCTGCACCAGGCCAGCGTACTCTTCGCCCCTTTTGAACCCAAACGGCGCGTTTTCCGATTCGAGTGAGCGGCAATACTTAGAAGGTGACGTCTCTCGTAGTGAAGCCCGTTGGTCCCCTCGAAGGTGAGGTTCGAGCCTACGGAGCGAAGAACGCGGTACTAAAGGAGATGGCCGCGTGTCTGCTCGCTTCGGGCGAACACCACCTCACGAACGTTCCCCACATCACCGACGTCGCGAAGATGAGCGAACTCTTAGAGGCACTGGGATGTCGGGTCGACAGCTCGAAGGAGCACGAACTGCGCGTTGTTGTACCGGCCAAGGACGAGATTCACCCGGTCGCGCCCGCGCACCTCTTTGAGGCCATGCGCGCGTCAATCGTTATCCTGGGGCCGTTGCTCGCGCGCTGTGGCGTCGCGAACATGGCCCTGCCCGGTGGTGACGACTTTGGCCAGCGGCCGATCAACTTTCACACCGAAGGCCTCACCGCCATGGGCGCGACCTTTCACAACGACCGCACGTCCATTCACGCGACCACCGACTCACCGCGACTGCGCGCGACGCGCGTCACGCTCGAATACCCGAGTCACACCGCGACCGACAATCTCTTGATGGCTGCGGTACTCGCCGAGGGCAGAACCATCATCGACAACGCCGCGCGCGAACCTGAAGTGGAGGACCTCGGTCACCAGCTCCAGGCGATGGGCGCGAACATTGAAGGACTCGGCACGTCACTACTCACCATTGACGGAGTAGAAGAGTTGAGTCCCGCCCACCACGACGTGGTGACGGACCGCGTGGTGTCCGCGACGTACTTAGCGTCGGGCCTCATTACGGGCGGCCACGTGCGCGTGGTGGACGCGCGGCCCGAACACATGGTGATGTTGCTGCGAAAACTCGAAGCGATTGGCGCCGAGGTTGACGAAAGCGGCCCCGGCGTGAGCGTGAAGGCGCACGGTCGCTTGCGGGCCGTCGACGTCTCGACGTTGCCCTATCCGGGCGTCGCCACCGACTACAAGCCGTTGTTGACCACGATGCTGAGCGTCGCGGAGGGCGTCTCGGTCGTAACCGAGAACCTCTTTGTTGGTCGTTTTCGCTACGTCGACGAACTGGTTCGACTGGGCGCCAATATCACGACCGAAGGACACCACGCGATGATTCGTGGGGTGGAGCGACTGGAGGGAACGAAGGTGCACGCGAGTGACATACGCGCCGCGGCCGCGCTGATTCTCGCGGGACTCGTCGCTGACGGATTGACGACGGTCACGGGACTCGAGCACATGGACCGCGGCTACGACGACTTCGTGGGTCGACTGAGTTCGCTGGGCGCGAACATTGAGCGATTCGCGTGATTGCTCGCGATCCGAAGGAACTGCTCAGTGAGGCGAAGTCGGGATCGCGCACCGCGCTCGCACGACTTTTGACCTACGTCGAATCGGGTGGGGCGCAACACCGAGAAACGGTGGCGCTGGCCTACGCGTCGCCGGCACCGTTCGTCGTGGGTATTACCGGCCCCCCGGGGGCCGGAAAATCAACGTTGACCGATCACCTCATCACGGCCGCGCTCGCGCGTGGCCACGTGGGTAACGAGGAGACCTTTGATCAAGTGAGCGTGCTCTGCGTGGATCCGAGTTCACCTTTCACCGGTGGCGCCATATTGGGCGATCGCATCCGCATGCAAGATCACGCGACGAATGATCACGTCTTCATACGATCGATGGCCACGCGCGGGCACCTCGGTGGACTCTCCCTCGCGGTTCCTGACGCGCTGCGCGTGCTCGGAGCCGCGAACTTCCCCTTCGCCTTCGTTGAAACGGTGGGCGTGGGACAGATGGAGGTCGATATTGCCTCCGCCGCTGACACCACCGTGGTCGTGACCAATCCCGGCTGGGGTGACTCCATGCAAGCCAATAAGGCGGGGCTGTTGGAGGTCGCCGACATTTTCGTCATCAACAAGGCCGATCGACCGGGCGTACGTGAGACGCGTCGAGACCTAGAACAGATGCTCGATCTCGGTCGAGCGCGTGAGTGGCGACCATTGATCGTCGAGGCCACGGCGACGAAGAACGAGGGTGTCGACGCTCTCTTCGAAGCTTTGGACGCGCACCGTCACTACCTCGATGAGGCAACGCTGCTCGACGCGCGCCGCGCTCGCACGAGGGTCGAGCTCGATAATGTAGTGAGCGTGCTCGTGCGCTCACGCGTCGATGCCCTCGCCAAGGGAAAGGCCTACGAAGCTCAAGTCGACGCGTTGCTCGAAGGGGCCACGGATCCCTATCGCGCCGCTGAGAAGTTGCTCGCCGAATCATGATCGCCACCTCAGTTGCTTACGACATCGTTTTCTTAGTTCACCTCGCCGCAGCCGTGGCCACGATCATCGTCTTTGTCACGATGCGCTTCGCCGCGCTCTCAGTCTCGAGGGGAGCTGACGGCGAGACGCAAGCCCGACGCTTTCCCCAACGTCGTAACTGGGCGGCTCGCGTGATCCACGTCTTGCCGATAACCGGCTTAATCATGTCGGGTACGGGGGCCAGTTCTGTTTCAATGGGTAAGCCGTGGATCATCGTGGGTCTCGTGTGCTACGTCTTGGCGGCGGGCCACCTCGAAGCGCGCGTGCTGCCTCAAGAGCGCGCGTTAGCGGCCACCATTGCACGCGACGGTGTCGCCCCTCCCAAGCTCGGTCGAAAGATGGTCGCTTCCGTTGACGTTCTCTTACTTCTGGTGGCGATCGCACTGGTGTCGATGGTCGTGCAGTACTAACGGTCATTTGAGTGGGCGACGTGCGTCTCGTCGCGCACGTTTTTTGAAGTCCTCCACCCACGACGCTGAAGCGACTCTTAACCTCGAAATCCACGCACCCTTGAAAGTGGGCTGTGACGCCCCTGCCTAAAGGACTGACGAGAGATTTCGCCGCCGATAAGAGAGAAATTTCTTTTCCCTTTGAGACCTCCCGACGGCTCCATCTTGTCAAAAGACGCCGTCATCAGGTACTTCAAAATCTGGGGCTTCAATCACAGTTTTGAGGGCTGTCTTGACATTCGTCTCTGCGATACTTAGTATCTTCACTTAATTAAGTAAGTTAACGACGACTTAATAATTCGCTGAAGGAGGGAAATGGCTCGTAAACAGTTCGACGATTCAACCCAACCGGAACGTCCCTCGTCTGAGGCTCTTAACGCGAAAAATGAACGAGAGCCCGCCGTGCGTCCCAACCCGCCGCGGGCTTCTCGTTCATTACTCCGAGACTTTAACGTCGGTTTACTTATCGAACTAGTGCGCCGTTCGGGCTCTATTTCTCGCGCCGAGCTTGCGCGCCAGAGCCAACTGAGTGCTCCAACGGTGTCGGCCATCGTTGATCATCTTCTTAAGCGCGGCATCGTCATCGAAACCACCACCGCGCCCTCCAGTGGTGGACGACCACCGGTGCTCTTGAGCGTCGATCCCAAAGCGGGTTACGTCGTGGGCATCAAACTTCGTGGTGACGGACTCACGACTGTTGTCTGCGACCTGGACGCGCAGATCGTCTCGAGTCAAGAGCTCTACGTTCCACTCGTGGGCGACCCGGTCGCCGCGATGGACGCCATCGAGCAAGAGACTCGCCGCGCGCTCAGCGACGCGGCCGTTCCTCCGTCGAAGGTTCTCGGTGTGGGCATTGGACTCTCGGGCATTATCGAAACGAGTCGAGGCGTGTGCAAGTTCTCGCACCTTCTTCAGTGGCACGACGTCGAGTTGGCCGAACCTCTGCGTCGTCGGATGGGCCTACCCGTTTGGGTCGAGAACGACGTCAACGCATTGGCCGTTGCCGAGAAGTGGGCCGGCGACGCGCACGCGGCTCGCGACTTCGTCGTGTTGAGCGTTGGTCGCGGCATTGGTCTCGGCATAGTTGTCGAGCGCTCGCTCTATCGCGGGGCCCACGGCGCCAGTGGCGAGTTCGGTCACATGATTGTCGAGCCCGGTGGTCCTAAGTGCGAGTGCGGCCGTTTTGGTTGTCTTGAAGCGATGGTGGGTGAGGGCGCGTTACGCCGTCGCGTGGGTGAGCGGAAAGGCCACGCCATCTCTCGCGATGAGCTTCAGACTCTGGTCGAACTGGAAGATCGCGCGACGCTCGAAGTAGTGGACAGCGCGGGTCGCAAGCTCGGCTTGGCCGTGGCGAACGTGGTGACGTTGCTCAATCCGGAACTGCTCATTATCTGTGGCGAAGGTACGTCACTTGGCGCGGCATTCCTCGATCCGATCGTGAGTGCCGTTCGCGAGCAAACCTTCGCCGACCTCGGCCAAGAGTTGGAGATCAAAGTCCAGAGTTGGGGTGACGAGGCGTGGGCCGTGGGTGCCGCGACACTCGTTCTTCGTGAATCGTTCAACCTACCCGGGGCCGACGACAAGAGTCTCGCCATCTGGCACCGATCCAATTCTTCAACGACAACGAGTTCGAGTGAAGTGAATTTCGTCAGTGGGAGATGAATTGAATCACGAAAATGACGAATTCTTGGTGCGAAGAAGTGTCGAGGCGATACTACTTAATCAATACGACAGCGGCGCCATCATGGCGTCGCCGGACTTCGCTCAGTATCACTACTGCTGGTTACGCGACTCATCGTTTTGCGCGTACGCACTCGATCTTGCGGGAGAACACGACGCGTCGTCGCGCTATCACGCCTGGGTCAACGTGGCCGTGGGCGGCATCTCCGACTTGATTGAAGGCGTCATCGCGTCGCACGAGCGCGGCGAAACGCTGAATCCAGTTCACATGCCTCCCGCCAGATTCGCGCTCGATGGCTCAACGGTGGCCGACGATTGGCCTAATTTTCAGATTGACGGTTACGGCACGTGGCTGTGGTCACTAGGCCAGCACCTCGATCTCACCGGACGCACGAGCGTTCCCGCGGAACTGTTGAACTCCGTCAACCGAGTGGCGCGCTATCTCGCGGCTCTAGCGCTGAGTCCTTGTTACGACGTGTGGGAAGAGAACGGTGACGCGCAACACACTTCGACGCTGGCCTGTGTCTATGGAGGCTTGATGACCGCGGGACGGCTCCTCGGTGACAGCCACTACCTCGCCGTCGCCGAGACGGTCCAGCGCCAGGTCACTGAGAGCGCCTCGCGAGTGGGCTACTACGTCAAGTCGAGCGCGAACGACGACGTCGACGCCAGTTCTCTCTGGCTCACCGCCCCCTTCGGTCTTATTGAGGCAAGTGACGAATACTTCGCCAAGACGGTCGCGCTCATTGAAGATCGACTCTCACTCGATGGCGGCATTCGTCGTTACGTAGCCGACGTGTATTTCGGCAGTGGCGCTTGGCCCGTCCTAACGGCTTCACTGGGTTGGCACTTCGTGGGCCTCGGCGAATTCGCCAAAGCCGAACAATGCCGCGATTGGATCGCTCGACACTTCGATGGCGACGGATTATTAGGCGAGCAGTTCGGTGGCGAGCAACGTGATCGCGCGCACTACGAAGAGTGGGTCCAGCGGTGGGGGCCACCGGCCAGAGACCTGACATGGTCGCACGCGATGTATGTCGTGTTGTCGCTCGCGATGGCTCGCTTGAACGAAACGCTCGAAGTTGGATCAATTACGTCGGAATAGTTCCGAAGATTTATGAGTCGTGTGACCTGAGGGGGAGGGGAAGAAGAGCGAGGGCCATCGGCCCACAATGCATTGACGAACACCAAGCAGTAAGGCCGTGTGGCCCATTAGAAAATAGAAAGTGATTAATCCATATGAGAATTAACAGAGCTATTAGAGGAAGGACTGGGACTGTCGCACGACTTTTCGTCGCGTTTTCGGCTCTCGTGTTTGGTGGCACCTTGTTTGGTATCGCCAATACTGGTGCAGCATCGGCGGCTTCTAAGCCGAAGACAGTGACGCTTCAGTACTGGAGCACCTACAACACTGCCGACAAAGAAGCTTCGACTATCGCCAACGTCATCATTCCTAAGTTTGAGAAGGAAAACCCCGGAATCAAGGTGAAGTCAGTGATTTATCCGTACTCGGATCTGCTGAACAAGTTCATTGCGACTTCCGCTGCGGGCAATCCGCCGGACGTAATGCGTTCGGACATTGCTTGGGTAGCGCAACTCGCTGGACAAGGAATCATTCAGAACGTCGGTGGTCTCAAGGGTTTCTCGGCGATCAAGAAGGATGCTCTGCCTGGGCCGTTGTTGACAACCGAAGTGAAGGGCAAGTTCTACGCGTACCCTGATGACACCAACACCCAGGCGCTGTACTGGAACAAGGCGGACTTTGCCGCGGCCGGTATAACGAGCCCACCAACGACCATTACGCAGATGCTCGCTGACGCGGCGACGCTGACGGTCCCGGCCAAGCAGCAGTACGGCTTAGGCGTTGACGGTACGGACATTTGGAACATGGCGCCCTACGTTTGGAGCATGGGTGGCTCGTTCACGAACGCCAAGTACACGACGGCGTCTGGCTTCATGGATAGCTCGGCGACGCAGACTGCGGTCTCCACGTTGCTCACCGCACTGAAGGCTGGCTACATTGGTAGCGACTTCCAGGGTGGCGCAAGTGCCGTTTCTGGTGAGGCGGGCTTTCCGAAGGGTGAGTACGCGATGTACATCGACGGACCGTGGGCTATCAACACGTACGCGGCGCTGAGTCCAGTGCCCAGTTACGGTATTGCTCCATTCCCAAGTGGCGCCGGCGGTTCGCACTCTACGGTTGGCGGCGAGGACACAGTTGTTGCGAAGAATGGAAAGCACATCGCCGCCGCTGACAAGTTTGCCGCGTTCCTCGCGTCGCCCTTCGCGCAACTCGCGATGGCGAAGCAGGGTGACATGACGTCATTCAAGACGGACTCGGCCGCGGAAGTAAAGGCAACTCCTTCCTACAAGGTTTTTGCTACGCAGCTGCTGACGTCGAAGATTCGTGCCAACAGCGCTGGTTACAGTGCGCTGGATACGGCATGGTCGAACGTGATGGGTCAGATCTTGGCCGGTGGCGTTACCGTCGCGGCTGGTCTTGCCACTGCTACGCAGGAAGCAAACTCCGCTCTTGCCGGAAGTTAATGGATAGTAAGGACTCAACGCTTTTAAAGCAGCGCCCGGCGGTTTCACCGCCGGGCGCTGCTTCGCGGCGGCGCAGTCGTCTCACACGAATCGCCACGCCGTACCTATTGTTATTGCCCGCCGCGTTTCTGTACGCGGTCTTTATCGTTTATCCGATTTTTCGCCAGTTTGACATCAGTTTTTTCAATTGGCATATCTTTCCAGGTGTTTCCAACCCTTTCGTAGGTTGGACGAACTACTCACGGATCTTTCACGATCCCGCTATTAGGACAGCCGCGGAGAACACACTTCTCTTTCTCGTCATCACCGTGCCGATCCAGATGGCTCTGGGTCTCGCCGCCGCGGCACTCGTAACTGATCGACTTCCAGGCCGTGGACTGTGGCGCGCGTTGATCTTTCTGCCAGTGGTCACGTCGTGGGTAGTCGTGAGCTACGTCTTTGCCTACATTTTTGGACTCCAAGGCGGATTGGCGAACGCCATCATTTCAATCTTTGCGGGACATACGGTACGTATTGACTGGCTCGCTCAAACGTGGACCGGTAACGCCGTCATTTGGATTGTCAGTATTTGGAAAGGTGTTGGCTGGTCCTTCATTATGTTCTTGGCCGCTCTCGACGGCGTGCCTCGCGACCTGGTTGAGTCCGCTCGTGTCGACGGCGCAAGTGAGCCAAGAATTTGGCGCCACGTCGTCATTCCTAATATTCGTCCAACCATTACTTTCGTCTCGGTGCTGCTCGTCATTGGCGCTAGTCAAGTGTTCACGCAGGTCTTCATCACCACCGGTGGCGGCCCGTTCGGTTCTACGGGTGTTTTACTCACTTACGCCTATCAACAGGCGTTTTCTTTCTTCAATTTCAGTTACGCCGCCGCAATCGCCTCATTGATGGCCGTGATCGTGCTCGGTCTTAGCATTTTGCAGATTCGACTGATGCGAAGGAACCACAACTCGTGAGTACGTTCGCCTTCAAAGACGCACGCAACGCGCCGATTAGTCGCTCGTCACGAGCACCCAAACGCGCTAGGCCATCGGTCCAACCGGGTTTGTTCGGTGTTCGTTCGTGGAAGAAGTCGCGTCTCATCCTCGCGGGCGTCTTCGGCGCTGTATCGATATTTCCCCTTCTCTACATGGTCTCGTTATCGTTTCAACCAACGAGTGACATTCAGACGTCAAACCCGGTCCTCATACCTTCTCATCCAACGTTCCTCAACTACATCCAAGCGTGGTCGGAGAACAGCTTTGGACAGTACTTTCTCAACAGCCTCGTCGTCGCGCTAGGAACGGTGATCATTACCGTGACCCTGGCTTCGTTAGCGGCCTTCGCGTTCGCCCGCTATAAGTTCCCCTTCAAGGAAATCATTTTCTACGTATTTTTGGCCGCCCTCGCGGTGCCGAGTGTCGAGTTGATCATTCCTCAGTACCTTCTGGCCCTGAAACTCCACCTCACCGACTCGCTCCTGGGATTGGTGCTCATCTACACCAGTGAAAATCTGCCCTTCTCCATTTTCTTGTTACGAGGATTTTTCGAAGCGGTGCCAAAGGATCTCGAAGAGTCTTTCCGATTAGACGGGGCGGGTTCGTTTCGCGTTCTGACGCGCCTCATCGCGCCACTGTCCGCCCCGGCGCTTGCGGTGGTAGCAATGTTCACCTTCAATTTTGCTTGGGAGGAGTTTGTCATTGCGCTCACTCTCATCAACAACCCGGTGCATCGCACACTCCCGATTGGCCTTAACTTCTTTATCGGTGAGCACACGACGCAGTGGGGACCGCTCTTTGCCGGTTCGGTTATCGCTACGGTGCCGAGTGTGATTGTGTACTTCATCTCACAGCGCTGGTTCCAGCGAGGGGTCTCACTGGGGGGCATTCGCTGATGGCTGAACAACTAAGCGATTTACGCTCCGCCTATCTCGTGGGTGACGCGATCGTCGTGACAAATCTTCCGCCGCACACCTCGTCAGTAAGGGTTCTCACCGCTTTTGGCGCGACGTTCGAAGCGACGGTGGACAACGGCACGGCCACCGTCGTCGACGTTAGTGAAGGCACGCATGCTTTCGAGGCGAGCTCGGCGACAGGAGAACTGCTCGCCGAAGAGTTCTTTGGCGTGCGCCACGCAATGGGTGAAGACCCGATTATGGGTTTCGTGACTTCGTTCGGTGAAGAACTGCAGTCGTCGGTACTTACCTGGTTGCGCAAACTTCGCTGCTCGGTAGTGCAGATCTACGATTGGATGGACAGTTACTCAACACCGCTTGCCACAGCGGACTCGTACGAAGATCCCTTAGGGCGACCGATTGAACGACCGGTACTCGCACAACTCATCGCCGGGATCAAAGAGCTCGGTGCCGTGGCTCAGGCCTACGCCCCAATGATCGCGGCCGACGCGGAACTCGCGAACGCGCATCCTGAGTGGCGGCTCTTTCGCAATGACGGTGAGCCACAGTCGCTCGGTGACTTGTTACAGATTATGGATCCGGGTAACGCCGAGTGGCAGCGACACTGGATTGACAACTACGGCCACGCCGCCGATGAGCTGGGCTTTGATGGTTTCCACCTCGACACGTACGGTTACCCCCGCGCGGCGCTGAACTCCTCGGGGGAGCCGGTGTTGATGGCCGAAGGCTACGTCGACTTCGTGGGCGCGGTTCGAAAAGCGCGACCTCACGAGGTCCTCAGCTTCAACCAGGTCAACGGCGTACCGAGGGGCTTCATGACGCCGGCGTCGCCGAGTTTTCGCTACATCGAGGTTTGGGCGCCCAACGATCGGTGGCGCCATTTGGAAGGGCTGCTGCAACGAAGCGCTGGCGATAACGAGCACCACGGCGACACGCTGGCGATCTATCCACCCGTCTGGGAAGGCGAGAGAGGCGTGGCGTTGCGTACGGGACTCCTCGGTCAAGCCATCGTGACAGTACTTGGGGCGAACTCGTTGATCTGGGGCGACGACTACGGCGTACTCTGTCATCCCTACTACGTCGAGCACGAAACGTTGCGCGGTGACGAGATCGATCAAGTTCTCCAGTGGCACCGTTTCGGGCTTCGATGCCGTGATCTCTTCAAGGGTGTGACCGACACCAGTTGGTACGAACTCGACGACGAGAACGCGTCGTTGACGGTCTCGTGGAACGGCCCGACGAGTCCCGAGCCGACCGGCGGCTCGCTCTTCGTGCGCGTGTTTCGCAGCGACGGCCTCGTCGTCGTGAGTTTGCTCGACGTATCGGGAAGTAGTGATGGTTCCTGGTCCTCGGGCACCGGGCCTGGCACGTGCGCTCGGGCGGAGATTTCAGTGTTGGTGGAAGAGCGTGATGAGTGGAGGGCTGAAGTTGCGGTCCTGGGTCGCGACGAGGGACGCTTCACGTCACTCCAGCTAGTTGCGAGTTCGATGCGCGAAGGTCAAGGACGTACGTGCACGGTGCCCGTCGATGGTGGTTGGTCCGTCCTTCGCATTTCTCGCCAGAGACCCTCATGATTGGGGTCATTGAGGCTGGTTTGAAATCGAAAGTTGACGCCCAGTGGAACTGGGCCGAAGGGTTATAGATGACATCCGTTAGCCTCGAAAAAGTTTCCAAGACCTACCCGAATGGTTTTAGAGCGGTGTCGGACTTAGACCTAGAGATCGCTGACGGTGAACTCATGGTTGTGGTCGGACCTTCAGGCTGTGGCAAGACCACGGTGCTTCGCATGATCGCGGGCCTAGAGGACATCACATCGGGTGCGGTGCGATTTGGCGATCGACTGATGAACGAGGTCCAACCTAAGGACCGCGACGTCGCGATGGTCTTTCAGAGTTACGCACTTTATCCGCAGATGACCGTCGCCCAGAACATTGGCTTCGCACTTCGAATGAAGAAAATCCCCAAGTCCGAAGTCGATAAGCGTGTCCGCGACGCGGCGAACGTCCTTGGTCTTACTGAGTGGCTCGATCGTAAGCCCACCCAACTATCGGGTGGTCAGCGCCAACGCGTGGCGATGGGTCGAGCCATCGTTCGTGACCCGAGCGTGTTCCTCATGGACGAACCTCTGTCGAATCTCGACGCCAAGCTCCGCGTTCAACTTCGCGCGGAGATCTCTCGTGTCCAACAGCGCATCGGTGTCGCGACGCTTTACGTGACGCACGACCAGACCGAGGCGATGACGCTCGGTCATCGAGTTGCGGTGCTTCGCGACGGCGTGCTCCAACAGTGCGACACGCCCCAAGTCCTTTACGATCGCCCGAAAAACATCTTTGTCGCTGGGTTTATTGGCTCACCCGCCATGAACCTTCTCGAGGGGGCACTCTCTTCGAACCTCGACGCGGTCCAGGTCGGTAGCCAGCAAATAGCGATACCGTCTGCCGTAATTGACGCTCACTCTGGTTTAAAGAACTACGCGGGACGACAACTCGTCGTTGGTATTCGACCCGAAGATCTTCCGGCCGCAAACAGCGAACGTACGGGAGCCACGCTCTTAGGTGACGTGCACTTGGTGGAAGCTCTTGGGGCTGAAATCCTGGTGCACTTCCACTTAGACGCACCCGTTGTTCAATTGGATGAATCGGCGCATAAAGACGAGGACGAAGTTCTTTCGAGCAGTGTCACCCCAGAATCTGAATGTGTGGCTCGCATAGAGCCGCGTCACAACGTTCGCGCGGGTGACCGCTTCAGCTTCAGCGTCTCGCCAGAGCGTCTTGAGTTTTTTGACTTGCAAACAGGACGGGCCATCTGGGACTGAATCGCGGTGCTCAGCTCACCTGGGCGTTTACCCGGTCGAGCGATATCCTCAGGGGTCGAAATCGAAGTGCGCTCAGAAAGACCGCGAGATCGAGCGCCGCGAACGATGCCAACGTGAGTGGTACAACGTGCACACCGAAACTTGACACGAGCAGACTCACGGCGCCAGGTCCCGCGACGCCGCCAATCATCATGAAGAGAATGAGCAGAGAGAGCCCGTCGCTGTCGTGTGGACAGAGTTTCGTGTACCACATGAGTCCCATGGGAAATATCGAGGCGATGATGAGTCCGAGGAGCGGGTACGCGTAGGGCGCGAGTGGGTCGGCAACGGCCACCGCGCTCACGATGACGGCGAGAACGAGACCGCCGAGGACCAGTTTCTTCTCAGAGAGCCAGTGATAGAGCGGTCCGCCGAGGAGTCGACCGATCGCGAGACCGGTCCAAAAGCCCGCGGTGACGAGACTGCCCTCTGACGCGGAGTAGCCAACGCCGTGCAGTTGCGTGGCCATCCAACCCGATGAGCTTGTTTCAATCGCGACGTACAAGACGTAGGCGACGATGAAGGTAATGAGAATGGGGCGACGTTGGGCCTTTAAGTTGGCGATCTCGTAGCGGCGACTCTCTGAGTGCAACGGGGGAGCGTGTACGCCGCCGTTGAGAAAAGACAGTGCCAGCGCTACGACGGCCACGCCGCCCAGAAGCACCGGGAAGTTTTTTGGGTTGATCGCGATGATCACGAGTGGACAGATCACGGCCCCCATTCCGTAGCCGGCGTTAGCGATGCTGAGTCGATGCGCCCGACCCTTTAATGCGGTGCGGGCGAGGAGTGTGTTGAGACCAATGTCGAGTGAGCCGAAACCCAGTCCGACGAAGAAGATGCTCGTCAAGAAAAGTATCCACTGGTGTGAAAACGTCGCTCCCGTGGCGCCGAGAGTGATCACCGCGAGAGCGAGGGCCAAGACCCGACGACCCGGTAGTCGCTTGAGACCAAACCAGCCGGGCAAGACACCCAGCGTCGCTCCGACGAAGTAGACGCTGAGCGCGGCGCCCGCGGTTGGGAGCGAAAGGTGGAAACGGTGAGTAAAACTCAACAAAAGCGGCCCGAAGAGCGAAGTAACGGCGCCCATGAGGATGAAGATCGTCGTCGTACTTGCGAACGCGAACGGTCGAAATGAGACCTCGGTTGGCAACGGGTGCGTAAGAGGCGAAGTTTCAGAGTCCACGAGTTACTTCAATCTTACGGGGCGCTTCGACGAATGCTTTCAGCTTTAGACGGCGTGGCCATCACACACGCCACGAGCAAGAGAACGGTCACCGGCAAGATGAAGGGACCAATCGTGAAAAGACCGAGAAACGACAAGATGCCCATGAGGACGGCACCGGTCCACGCAGCCGGACCAACGAGAACCTGTCCCCGGCGCTGTCGTCGAAGCATGAGTGCGGCGACGATGAGAACAATGACTAAGGGAACACTTAGCGGGATCAATACCTTGTCGCCGTTCTCTTGAATCAACGTCGCTCCAGGCGGCGGCGAGGTTGTGTACGTGCCGAAAGTTGCTCCGCTCGACTGGTAGGCGCGCACGAAGAAACTAGCGGCGATTAGCGCCACTGACCACAGTCCAGCGAGGGTCATCACGATGGCCACTCGTCGTTCTCGACGGTTGAAGTTAGAGGTGCCCATGACGTCGAGTTAAGCATGAAGGGCAACACTCGAAAGTTGAACCCCCTAGTGCAACGACGTTGCGGCATTGGGCGGCGCTACAAAGAGATCGAGACAGTTGTCAAGGCCCTCGATCTCAACGTCGATGTGTTCCGTGTTCTCCCACTTCGAGCGCTCGAGATAAAACTTGACGGTCTCTGCGGGTACGCCGCGTCGAAGTGTCGTCTCACGCCCATTTTCTTCGTAGCCCACCGATCTCGACACGTTCATTGAGGCCGTGTTGTCGACGAAACTCGCGCTGTTCGCTTCTTTCGCGCCAAGACCTTCGAAGGCGAAATGGAGTATCGCCCGACGCATCTCCTTGCCGATACCCTGTCCCTGATGTTCGAGGCCGAGCCACGACCCCGAGGACACGGATCGCAGCGACGAGAAGTCCTCGCCCGAGAGATCTTGCACACCAACGAGGACGCCGTTACAGACGACGGCGCCATTGAACGTCCAGTCCTGTGGCGACCATTCGGCACGATGACGCCACCCCCATTGAACGAGTCCTCGCTCGAGCAGCGGGGAGGGCTGGTCAGTCCAGGGCTTCATGAACGGCATCTTCGCCGGGTCGTGAATTCCCTTACGAGCCACTCGCGCGAGTGTGTCGAGGTCTTCGTCGGTCGGCAAGCGGATCTCGAGACGCGTCGTGCGAATTCGCAGATCGAAGAGTGGCCAGGATTGGTACTGCATGACTCATTATTACCGAGTCGGCGCGGTTTCGATGATTAAATTCGGCGACGGCGATTCGCGCGCCACGCGAAGCGCCCGAGGAACGACAGGGCCCCTAGCAAGAGAAGTGCAAAGAGGACGGGGCCACCAATCCTGACCAACCACTCGAAACCTGAGACGAAGCCTCGAATACTGTCGTGCCACGCCTTCGAGAATCCGGTTCTTGGGTGCACGACCAAGGAGTGCTGGCCGGCTTCGCTCACCGTGACGCTCAGCGTGGCGTACGTGGTCTCGTTGTTCAAGACGTTGAGTTGACCTTGGAGCTGCTCGATTTGGCTCTGCAAGTTATTTAGTTGGCTCTGGACCGCCAGGATGCCGCTGATCGTGGTCGCACGCTTCATGATCGCTAAGTACTGCTGGCGACTCGCCTTGAACGCGGTGATGCGTGCCGTGAGATCGACGTACTGACTGGTCACGTCGGCCGAGTTCGAGGAAACCGACGTGGCGCGCCCGACGTGCTGGACCTGGGCGACGAGGAGGGCGAAGGAGTGCTGAGGAACCTGCAAGACGATCGTTCCGTAGGAGAACTTTCCCGAGCCGCGTGTGCCCACGTGCGCGTTGGTGCTGTTGACGAAGCCTCCGTCGCTCGTGACGAGGGAAGTCAACTTCGAGAATGCCGGGCTAACTTTGGCCCCTTGCACCGTCAGCGCAATCGTTCCCGTCGACTCAATTTTTAATGAACCCGATGGTGTCGACGACGCGGCGAGCGTAAAACCGGTTCCGGTTATAGACAGGTTGGAGGTAGTTACAGCGCCGGTTACTGGCGAGGGCGCCGTGAGATGTGCGCCTGCGGCGCCATTCGTAGTGGCCGCCTTCTCTCCGACCCTTGGCGGTAACGCCTCAAACGACGGATTATGCGTAGGACTCACTTCGCCGTGAAGCAACGGCACCGAGATACCGGCAACCACGACGACGAGCGCCGCGGCCACGAGGAATAAACGCGTACGACTTTGGTGGTGGATAAAGGCTGGTAGGCGTACCAGGCGCGGCGAAGTCACTACCGAAGCGGCCTCAGTGGCGATGCGACTCGCCGCGTCACGAGAGATCTCGAATGAATCGGCAACGTCGTGGAGCGCGTTGGTGAGTACGTCCTCGTCAATCGGGTTCATTGCGTTGCCTCCTTTCTGGTGAGGGGTGGCCCAGAGATGAGGGGTTGGAGAGCGGGATGATCGGCGAGGCGCCTCCTGGCTTCGTTGAGACGCGACTTCACGGTCCCGGGCTGTCGAGAAATCGCGATGGCGATCTCTCGCTCGCTCAAGTCGACGTAGTAGCGCAGTACCACTACGACGCGGAGATGTTCGGGCAGATCGTTGAGCGCGATCAACATGTCGTGCGAGAGAGCGAAACGGTCGGACACTTTGTCGAGGGCGCCAACATTGAGGAGATTCTCTTCAGCGCTTCGACGGTCTCGGTGGGGGATCTCTTGTCGTAGTTTCGAGTTACAACTATTGACGACGACGCGATACAACCACGGCTTGAAACTCGACTCTTTAGCGATGGCGTCGCGAAATTTCCATGCTCGAAGAAATGCCTCTTGCACCGCGTCTTCGGCGTCGAGTCGATTACCCAAGATCAAGAAGGCGGTACGAACCGACTGGGCGTAACTCTCGCTCAGCCACTCTTGAAGATCGTCCACCACGGTAGAGCCTTCCACCTACGACGCTGCTTTCCATTGGCGAAGTGGGAAGGCGATGCGCATATCTCTAGAGACTCCCGGGCGACCAAAAAGGTTCGAGGTTTCTTCAAATATTCGAGAATTGGTCACCATTCGGTAATTCGAGCCTCCCGAAAGCCAATGAAACAAGGGACTTTCGACTTCCACTTGACAAACGACTAATAACGATATATCGTTAATGATATTGAACTATCGAAAGGATATGACAATGAGAAACAGAGAATCGAACGAATCGCCAAATGGGCGAGGAAGATTTACAGCCTCGAGCACTGGGGACGTCTTTGAACCGCGCGCCGGCGATCGCCGCCGCCACGAAGGTCGACACGTCCACGGCAGAGGCGACGGAGGTAGAGGTCGCGAATCAATGATGAGGGGCGGTCGCGGGCGACGCGGCGACGTGCGACTGGCCATATTGGCCCTGCTCAACGAGCGCCCGATGCACGGCTACGAAATGATGCAAGAACTCGTCGAGCGTAGCCAGGGACTGTGGCGTCCCAGTCCGGGATCGCTGTACCCCGCGCTGCAACTCCTCGAAGACCAAGGAATCGTACTTTCGAACAGCGCCAACGGCCGACGTCAGTTCACGCTGACCGACCTCGGCCACGCCGAGCTAGCGGCGCGACCCACCGGCGTCGCACCTTGGGAGACCATGGTCCGTCAAGCCGATCAAGGTGACGTGGCTCTCAACGCGGCGCTTCGTCACGTGGGTGTCGCCGTCAACCAGGTCGCCGAAGCCGGAACGGCTGAGCAGAAAGCCAAAGCGGAGGAACTCCTTAAGGAGCTCCGCCGACAGATGTACTTGCTTCTGGCCGAGTCGTTAGCGCCTCGCGAAAGCTAAACAGCGCCCGCGCTCGCGACTCGAACCCTACAGAGCGCTGTCGAATCGGCGCACTGTAGGGTTCGACAATGCTTGAGCAACCGGCGTCGAAGCCCTACGTCGACGCACCGATTCTCGCAGGGATGGACGGCGTTGAACACTGGAGTACAGAGGCCGCGTCGCGACGCTTAGAGATGTTGGGTCCGGCACTCCCTGTACCGGTGCCCAGCGTTCGGCAGTTTTGCGGCGGTGCGTCGAACGACGTATGGGACTTCGGCGACACCTTTCTAAAAGTCTGTTGGCGCGCCGATCGAGGTCGGATGTTGCGAGAGGCGCGGACACTCAGCTCGTTGCCGTCAGACATTCCAAGAGCTTCGGTCGTCGATTGCGGCGAGACCGATGAACTCAGTTGGGTTCTCACGCGTCGTGTTCCCGGTGCTGCCTTCAGTGATGTCGCGAGTGAACTGACAAGAGAAGTGGCGAGAGACGTCGTGTCACAGATCGCGACCATCTTGAAGTGCCTTCACGAGTGGCAGCCCGACACTTTGACGCGACGGATAATAGGCGAGCGGCCCCGCCTCGATCACTCAAGCCCTTTGTCGGTGTGGGCGTCAGATCTTGTTCCACTGCCCGTTTCGCAGATCATTGTTTTGGCAGAACTCGCGAGGTCCGTGCCTTTCGTTGATTCTGGTCTGATTGACGCACTTATCGAACGCATTGGGTATCTACAAGGCGCTGATCCGTTTTCGAATGGCGAGGACGAGAACGTCGTCGTTCACGGCGATGCATCGTTTGGAAATTGGTTCGTTGAGGACGGTCGAGTTACCGGGCTGATGGACTTTGAGTGGGTGCGACTTGGTCCACGTGATCTCGATCTTGTGACACCGATCTTTGTCGCTCCCTATCTAGAAAACCCTCACGGGGAATCGCGAGTTCCGTATCTTGAATGGCTGGAAGAGGACTACCCGAAACTCTTTGGCGCGACGGATCTGAACCGCAGACTTTGGCTCTACGAGATTGCTTTTTTCTTACGCGGGGCAATCTGGTGGCCACCCGACCAGCCTGAATCAAATTTGCAGCCAGATCACCACGTACACGCTTTACGTCGGCTCCTCGACGGACCGTTGCCTCGATAGTTGTGTTCGAACCTTTGCGACAACGCCGACGACTGGCTGACACAATTGGGACTATGCCATCGTCCTTGGACAGTTCTGTCGGGTCATTTGTCTTTGTCCGTCACGCCGAACCGGTAGTGGAGCGCGGTTCGCCGCCCGAAGAGTGGGAACTGTCGCACGAGGGAATAGGCGCGATTGCCCACGCCGCAAAAAACCTTCGTCGTCTTGATCTCTCGGGTCTAGTTACGAGTGACGAAGTCAAGGCACAGCAGACGGCGCGGCTCCTAGGACGACTTTTAGCCATTGAGGTTCGCGTCGACTCACGTCTCCATGAGGTACGTCGACCTTGGATCGAAGAGGACTTTCACCAAGAGGTCGTCAACTATCTCAACGGTCAAGTGACAAGGGACTGGGAATCCTTGGACTCGGTGGGCGCGCGTATGGAGACCGCGATCGCTGAGGCAACCGCCGGTGCGCAAGTTGGGATTGTCGCGCACGGCACCGCGATGGCCGTTGTGCTCGGCGCACGCGGGCTCGTCGGGTCAGTCTCGTTCTGGGAGCAGTTGACGATGCCTGACGCATGGCTGGTGGAGACCGCGACTCTTAGGAGGTTGTGAGCGGGTCGTGGCACGTCACGAGGATGGCGTGTGCTCGCGATCAGATCGCTCTGGCAGAATTTGACGTGATCCAAGATCGGCTATTCCACTTCAGCGAAGACGGCGCCATAGGCGTATTCACTCCGCGCCCGGTTGCCGTACCTTCAGTGCGATCGACCGGTCAAGAGTGGCTCAATGGTCCGCTGGTCTGGGCCGTCAGCGAAAGACGACAGGCCGCGTATCTCTTTCCTCGTGACTGCCCTCGGGTGTTGGTGTGGCCGACACCCGAGACGAGTGAAGCGGACCTTGCGACGTGGTGGGGCGAAAGCGACGCCACCATGATCGCCCACGTTGAACGCCAGTGGTTCGAAAGGATTCAAGAGCAGGTGTTGTTCCGCTATGAGTTACCGGGTTCGTCGTTTCAAGCAATCGAAGACCGATGGATGTGGGTATCAGAGGAGGCCGTAACGCCCATCGACGTACGGCGAATCGATGATCTTGTCGGCGCGCTCGAATCGCAAGGCGTCGAACTCAGATTGATGGACGATCTGCTTTCACTTCGCAATGTCTGGGAGACTACCCTTCACGCGAGTGGAATTCGATTGCGCAATGCCAAAGACTGGCCGTAGGAACCGACCTAATGGGCACAAATGCGACTTACCGTGACGGTGTCGTCACTATCCGACGGCTTCAAACCAGCGACGTGGAAGCCGACCTCGCCGCAAAAGACGATGAGCAGATCAATTGGCTCTGGGATCCTGGCGATCGTGAGCGGTGGTTCGCCATGTCACCACAAGAACGGCGAAACCACGTGATCGCCACTCTCCAAATGGCCCACGACACATTTGGGAATGGACCAAAATGGGCGTTCGCCGTCGACACGCAAGAAATCTCGTACGTCGCGTACGTTGATTGCGACTTGGCAAATAGTCTCGTTCCCTTAGGTGAAGCCAACATCGCCTTTGCCGCGCATCCCGCATTTCGCGGTTTGGGTTACGTGAGTCGTGCGGTGCGCCTCGTTTTCGAATTTCTACGTGACAACACTGACGCCCAGGAAGCTCACATTATCGTTGACGAGGAAAACAGTGCGTCACTGCGTGTCGCACTCGCCGTCGGTGCTTCGCCCGTCGAAACATTTCAAAATGTTCAGGGACGAAGGATGATTCGTCACGTCCTGAAGCTACGCAGCTCCTAACGACTGCCTAAACAGTCAAAACGAGCGGTGCACCGCTGGTCACGACCATCGTGTGTTCGTACTGCGCGACGAGACTGCCGTCGTCAGTACGTAGTGTCCAACCGTCTGGATCGTCGATGACGTACTCCGCTGATACTGAGAGAAAGGGCTCTACCGCAATCACGAGCCCCTCGCGAAGAGTCGTGCGCTGATGATCATCGACACTGGGTACGGAAGGCTCCTCGTGCAAGCCTCGTCCAATGCCGTGACCGTAGAGGTTCTTGATCACCTTGAATCCATGGCGACGCGCCCGCGCCTGGACGGCCTTTCCGATGTCGCGGAGTCGGTTACCAGCGCGCGCGGCGTCCATGGCATCAAGCTGGGCGAGCCGCGTCGCTTCAAGAAGTCGTCCGGCCACGCTCGAAACGTTGCCAACGCCAGTGCTGACGCCAGTGTCGGAGAAGTAGCCGTCGAGTTCTGCCGAGATATCGACGTTGACCAGGTCGCCCTCGTGGAGTCGAAGATTGAGTGACGGGATCCCGTGCGCAGCAGCGCTGTTCACACTGATACAGGTGAATCCCGGGAAGTTATACGTGACGCGCGGAGCGGAGCGAGCACCATGGCGGCGAAAGATGTCGCGACCAATGGCGTCTAGTTCCGCGGTGATAATGCCCGGCTGAATCGCAGCGACCATTGCTTCTCTGGCCTCCGCGACTACCCGTCCCGTGCGTCTCAAGCCCTCTAGTTCGTCGTCGCTGTCAATCGTCATATGGCGAGTGTAGGACTGAACGGTCTTCTTAGTAACTTTTGAGTTGTTCGGACAGGTCCGCACGATGTTGCTGGTCGAGTTGCACTTCGCACTGCGCAAATTCAACTGGGAATTGCGATCCTCCCTGGTAGACGTCAGAGACGCTGGCACACGCCGATTGTCGATAGGTCTGCCAATTGGTCTCGGCGACTATGAATCGACGCTTGGCTGGACCATCGTGGAGACGCGTGAAGATTTGACCTCGCAGATGGTTTATTCTCTCGTCGAGCGCGACAGTCTGATGTTCCGCGCAGCCCTCCATGCCGGTCGTCGTGCCGGCGTTGCAGAGTAAGAGTGTGAACTTCTCACGAAGAATCGGCACAGTGAGCGAGGGGAGCGTCGTCGTTGAGATGGTAGGGGCGTTACCAGTGTGATCGAAGTGATGCCACGTGCCAACGACGCCGGCGCCAAAGGACGCCAACATGAGAAATATGGTGATGAAGACTCGCCGCACGCACCGAGTCTCGCACGAAGTTTCGCGCTGCGAGACTGTACTCCTAGAGGAACGAAGCGCGTCCGACCATGCCCGCGGCGACCGTAGCGTTCGTGACTTCGTCGACAAGTACAAAGCTGCCCGTCACGCGATCGTCGCGGTAGTCGTCGACCACCAGGGGGTCAGCCGTGACCAACGTCGCAAGTCCGATCTCGTTGGTGGCGAGCGACGTCGCGTCACTTATCGACAACGACTCAATGTTGATGACGCCCTTCAATGACTGCACGCGCACCGGTGTCGACTTCGTCGTGTGCTTCAGTCGAAGTCGTTGACCGTTCGTACTGAAGGGTTTGTCACCGAACCAACAGATGGTCGCCTCAAACTCTTTGGTGACCGTGGGGAGCGGCGCCGTCGCGATGAGATCGCCCCGACCGGCGTCGGTCTCGTCGGCGAGATCGAGATCGGCCGCAAGACCAACCGACGCGTCGAGGCGAGCGACACCACCAAAGTTGATGGCGTTAATCGTGGTTTCAATGTTCGCCGGCAACAGCGTGACGCGGTCACCGACCTTGAAGGCCTCGCCACTCACCATGCCAGCGTAGGTACGCCCGCCACCGGGCTGGCGAAGGACCCATTGGATGGGCAGACGCGCCCCTTGAGCGGTCTCCCACGAACCAGCTTCGGAGGCCTCGAGCGCTTCGAGCACCGAAGGTCCCTGGTACCAGGGCGTATTCAATGAGTTCTCGACGACGTTGTCGCCGAGCAGCGCCGAGACGGGAATGGCGAGCGTTGAGGTGAATCCCAACTCGCGCGACACCGTGGCGATCTGGTCGACGACGAGCCGAAAAGGTATCTCGGACCACTCAGCCATGTCCATCTTGTTGACAGCCACGATGATCGATCGCACGCCGAGCAACGCGGCGATACAGAGGTGACGACGGGTCTGTTCCTTGAGACCCGACGCCACGTCTAAGACCACCAGCGCGAGGTCGGCCGTTGACGCGCCCGTCGCCATGTTTCTCGTGTACTGCACGTGGCCGGGACAGTCGGCGATGATGAACTTGCGCGTAGGGGTCGTGGCGTAGCGGTACGCGACGTCAATGGTGATGCCCTGTTCACGTTCGGCGCGAAGTCCGTCGGTGACGAAACTTAAGTCGAGGTCGCCGACGCCGCGCTTCTCCGACGCCGCGGCGACGGCGTCGAGTTGATCATCAAAGAGTTGGCGCGTGTCAACGAGCAGGCGTCCAATGAGGGTGGACTTGCCGTCATCGACCGAGCCAATGGTCGCGAGGCGCAACAAGTCTTTGGTGGCGAGCTCCATTTAAAAATAGCCCTCGCGCTTGCGGTCTTCCATCGCGGTTTCGGAGAACTTGTCGTCGGCGCGCGTCGCGCCGCGCTCGGAGACGTTGGCCACGGCGACCTCTTCGATGATGGCGTCGAGCGTCGACGCCGTACTCGCCACCGCGCCCGTGCAGTTGGCGTCGCCGACGGTGCGAAAGCGCACCATTTTGCGCACTACCTCTTCGTTGGCGCGAGGTTCAACAAACTCACCCAGCGCGAGCCACATGCCGTCGCGCAGCAGAACCTCGCGCTCGTGAGCAAAGTAGATGGTCGGCAGATCCATCCTTTCTCTCGCGATGTACTGCCAGACGTCGAGTTCAGTCCAGTCCGAGAGCGGAAAGGCTCGAACGCTCTCACCGGGGTTCACTTTGCCCTGATAGAGCTGCCAGAGTTCGGGTCGCTGCTGACGGGGATCCCACTGACCAAAGGCGTCACGGAAACTGAGGATGCGTTCTTTGGCGCGCGCCTTGTCCTCATCGCGTCGAGCGCCACCAAAGGCCGCGTCGAACGTGTGCTCGGTGATGGCGTCGAGCAACGTCACGGTTTGGAGTCGATTGCGCGATCCGAGGGGTCCCGGATCGGCAACTCTGCCCTGGTCAATGGAGTCTTGAACTTTGGCGACGATGAGTCGTGCGCCAGTGACCTCAACGGCGCGGTCACGAAAGTCGACGACTTCGGGGAAGTTCTGTCCAGTATCGATGTGCAAGACCGGAAAGGGGAGTTGCTGTGGCGCGAACGCCTTGGCCGCGAGGTGTAAGAGAACGGCGGAGTCCTTGCCACCGGAGAACAACAGGACGGGCCGTTCGCACTCGGCGACGACTTCGCGCATGATAAAGAGAGCGTGGGACTCAAGAACGTCTAAATGGTCGGTGGCGTGGGGGGTCTGCAAGGTCGATGTCATGATCTCAAGGGAGTCATTGTATTCTAGTGAAGCACTAGACAATGTGAGACAGCCATGAGAACGCCACTAATAACCCCCACCGCACAGTTGCTCAGCGAGCTCGACGACGTTAACGAAGGCTTCGAACGCGCGACGCCATTGGAGATTCTCAAATGGACGTTCGAACGCTTCGACGATGACGTGGCGATGGCCTGTTCCTTCGAAGACCTAGCGTTGCTGCACATGGTGCGCGAACGTAGACCCTCGACCGAAATTATTTTTCTCGACACGGGGGGCCACTTCCCAGAGACGCTGGATTTTGTCGATCAGATCACCAAGGAGTGGTCGTTAATCCTCACTCGAACGACGCCCGGTCCCGACGCGGCCACCTCGCCCTGTGGCAGCGCGAACTGCTGCGAGCTCCGTAAAGTCGAGCCGCTCGGCCGCGCGCTCGAGGGTCGGTCAGCGTGGATCACGTCAGTAAAGCGCGTCGACGCGCCCTCGCGCGCGAACATGAAAACCCTGATGTGGGACGAGAAGTTTGGTCTCGTGAAGGTCAATCCGCTGGCCACGTGGAGTGACGACGACGTCGAGTACTACCTCAAGAGTCACAACCTGCCCGAGCACCCGCTCTGGGCGCAGGGCTACGCCTCCATTGGCTGCGCCGCGATGACCCTGAAGCCACAGGTCGCGGGTGATCGACGCTCGGGTCGATGGGTCGGACTCGACCAAGAGGAGTGCGGGCTGCACGAAGGCTGACATCCACCAAAAAAAGGCTCCTGAACTGTAAATTTGTTTGCAATGTCACAGCGACTACAGGAGCGGGTCGGATGCTTCTAATAATTCTCGCTCTCTTTTGGGTGGCGTTGCTCGCCCCCATCGTCGTTCGTCGACTTCGTGACAGTGGAACTGAGAAATCGATTCAGTCCTTTCACGCTGAACACGAGGTTCTCAGTCGACAGGACTACACCGTTACCCCGGCCCACCGACTCGACCAACCCGATCAGGTGGCACCCAGAGTTCAGGTGAGCGAACGCAGGCCCCGTTTGGCCGTCGTCCACGCGGACGACACCTTTGGTTCACTCGAAGCTCGCGCCACGTGGGACGAGTGGAGCGAGGACTACGAGTACGACGACGCGGCGAGGCGACACGCGGCCCCGTCGAATCGTTACGCGCAGGCCTACTCGTCGCGGCCAAGTGAACCGGTCGTGACTCCACGATACGAAGAACCGATTCGACGTCGCACGATGAAGTCGCAGCGCCGCATGGTCTTCACTCGCCTAATGCTCGCGGCAGTCGTGACGACATTGATTGCCTTCGTGAGTGGCTACTCACTGCTGGTGGATATCGCCGCGCTGACGTGGCTCGGTGTCGTTGGCTTCGTAGCCCTCGCCTTCTACGCGGTGAGCCAGGGTTACTTGAACGACTCTTCGCTTCCTCTGCGTCTACCACGGCGTCGTGATCTAGCGACCATTGAACCCCTGTACGCGGAGCGCTACGACCGCTACGCTCCTCGCTATGAGGGAGAAATCGTTTCAGAGTTCTACGAGCCTGATGCCGAAGAACAGTGGCGTCGCGATTCTCAACGCCGACAAGCGTTGGGCTAAAGTAGAGACCTCTTCGGGGGTGTAGCTCAATTGGTAGAGCGCTACGTTCGCAATGTAGAGGCAGTGGGTTCGAATCCCATCACCTCCACCGACCGGGACGGTGCGCGAACCGCATTGTTGACTGAGTAGTTTCGCGAGTAATGGCACTCATCAGGCGTCTTTGCCGCCCGATGAGTGCCTCTGCAAACGAGCGGAACCTAACGTGTGAGAACTTTCTTTGGTTCATCGGATTTCAGCGGGGTTTCGCCCTTGAGGGTCACTCTTTAGAAGACGAAGGTGCTTCAGGCTTGAGATGTGAACCAACAAAACAGAAACACCTTCGTCCTGCACGACCCTACAGAAATTCTTGAAGCCCTCGTGGGCTTAAAGGACGTGCGGGTGGTGCACTTTGAGCGCCGCGGCGCTGATGTTTCGCTCTGCGTCGAGCAGGTGATCGGTGAGGTTGTCTGTCCAAGGTGCCAGCAGCGCGCCCAGGTGAAAGAACGGCCAGTCGTCTCCTACGTGGACCTGCCGGTCTATGGCACGCCGATGAAACTCTCCTGGAAGAAACACCGCATGCAATGCGTGAATGACGTCTGTTCGATGAAGAGCTGGGTGCTCAGCGATCACCGCATTGCAGCCAAGAACTGCCTGCTCACGACACGCGCCGCCAAGTGGGCCACGATGCAAGTGGGCACGGGTCGCACGGTCAAAGAAGTCGCGGGCGAACTCAGCTGTGATTGGCACACCGTGAACGACGCCGTCACCACCTACGGCAACGCTCTACTCGAAGTGGACAAGAAACGCCTCAATCAAACCACGGCGCTCGGACTTGACGAGACGAGTTTCGTGCGCCTCGGCGGCCATCACACCAGTTACCTCACTACCGTCGCCGACGTGGGCAACCACCAGATCATTGATATCTTGCCCACGCGCACCTACGTGGACGTGGCCGGTTTTATTGACCAACAGAGCGAAGCCTGGCGACAGCGCGTCACCTACGGGGCCCTGGACATGTCGGCGACCTACGCCGCTGTTTACAACGTGATGCTCCCCAACGCCGCCCAAGTCGTCGACCGCTTTCACGTGATCGCTCTCGCCAATCGCTGCCTGGACACTGTGCGACGCCGAGTCCAAGTCGAGCAGTTGGGACACCGGGGCAGAAGGGACGATCCGCTCTATCGGGTGCGCAGAGTATTGCTCGTTGGCGAAGAGAAATTGAATGAGGAGCAGACCACCCGACTCAACTCACTGCTCGCACTCGGTGACCCCACCGCCGAAGTCGCCCTCGCCTATCGCGTGAAAGAACGCCTGCGCGACTTCTATCGGTGCTGGGACCCCGGTGAGGCTCGAGTGATGCTCGAGGATCTCAAGAGTCACTGTCTCAACAAGGCCATGCCGTCCGAGATCAGAAAACTCGGGCGAACGCTTAAAGAGTGGTTCGACAAGATCTGCAACTATCACCTGGCGCGAATCACTAATGCGCCAACCGAAGCACTGAACAACCTCATCAAGCGCATCAAACGAGTGGGCTTTGGCTTTCGCAACTTCGAGAACTACCGAATCAGAGCCTTGCTCTACGCCGGCAAACCCAACTGGCGGGTGCTCGGCTCGATCGTGGTCCGATGAAGCTCACCCCGCCAGAATCCGATGAGCCCTTTCTTTACGTATTCAAGGGAACCAGCCAGACCTAAAGCCAAGAGTTCGACTCAACTCGGATCTCAGGGGTCCACTGAGAAGTCCGCGACATGGTAATCGCCCTGGCAAAACGAATTGGACGTATCCCGCTCAGAACTCATTTCGTAAACCCATTTACCAAATAACCACTTCTGAAGAAGCTGTGAGGATTTATGAAACGGGCTGAGCGATACCTAGTGACGACATATCCGGTGGTGACGTTGTGAGACTCCAATCTTCGACCGCACCATTCGTCGCGTCTACCACCTCTGTCAGAACGGAACCCGTCGGGAACGACATCCCCGGTGGCACCGACGCTGCAGTCGCCACGAAATCTCCCGTCGCTTCTAGAACGATTACCGGATCAGAACCTGCGCTGACCGAGTCGCCCGAAACCACTTTCACTGCATCTGTACCGTCGGCTGTCTGAACGTATTGGACCGAGGACAACGACCCATCTTTGAGTTGAGTAGTTGCGAAAGCCTCGAAAGACTGCAAGATGCTTGAAATTGATGAATTGCCATTGTCCTTTTGTGAAGTGTGCCCGACAGCTACGACATGCCACTTCACACTCGCTCCGCTCGAAATCTCATTTACGACTAAGTAAGAGCCCGAGGAGATTAGAACAATGACGCTCGCAATGACCGCGAAACCGCTTCGGGACAATTTAAAGCGTTTTGACATTAGAAGCTCCTAGCATGAACTAACTGTCTGCGTAAAGTAATTCGAGTTCGCAGTCGTGACCGACACGGTGCCCCAAGATGAAGGCATTGGATCTTCATAAGTGGTATAGGCGCCACTTCCAACGTTCCAGGGCGAAACGAGTGTTCCAACCTGGTTATAGAACTCGAGACCTTTGCTATTTCCCAATTCCGAGACACCGGTTGCTCCATTAAAGGTTTCGGTACCCGTCTCTAGCGTGTCAAAGAGATACCCTGACGGCCACCCGGTCGATTCGCCATCCCAATCACCATCAGTCACATGAAAGGTCGTCGAAGAATCGGAGTAAATATTGAAATTGTAGAAATCTGTAGTATCTACAGTGTCTGTCGTATCGTAGTGGTTGTTATAGGATCCAGGACGTTGATCTGCCCAGAAGAACACCTTTCCCGAACCACTCTCGTACCTGTCAACTCCCGCTTCGATCCACGTGTCCGCCGAACTGTTCACCAACCACGTTTCATCGTTGATATAGCCGCTGTTCGTATCACTTAGGCACTCAACTCTAATACTGCTAACGACGCCGGTAAATGCGTGTGGCGATGCAACCGGTCCAAGCACTGCGATGTCATAGCAGTGCGAACTCCCAGAACAAGACGGTGCGGCCGAGGCAGCGTCTTGAAATACAAGAAGGCCAGCCATGCACAGGACTACCACAAGAAAGCACCTTCCGCCAACGCTCGCCACGCTTCTAAATCTGCGAACCATAGAGCGCACCCCCTCACGCGGAACTGTAGACCCGGTTCAGAATGAAAGCAAACCAACTTCGACACAATTGCATGTGAATTGCCGCCCAAACAAAGCGCCGGTGAAGATGTCGATCTCCCGACACTCGATACTCTTTTCTTCGCCGTCCCCGTGTCGTTCAGAGGGCGCGTGATTCAACAACTCGGGCGCATAACCCGTGGGGCCGGCCGCGAGGCAATTGTTCACGATTTTCGAGACCAGAATGTTCCGATACTCGACAGGATGTATCAGCGACGTCGGCGCGTCATCCTGCAGCAGGGATTCGTTGAATCGCGCTCGAGAGCGGAAACCGGCTGACTTGTCCAACGTGCACTTCAGTGAATACTTCAGTGATTGCGACGAACATTTGCGTACGTCGGCGAACACTCGCGGATAGACATCCCGCAACGGCGCGAGAGGCGAACCTCAATGAGCGCGTGCGAACTGGCCTCCGGGCCATGACACGCAAGGGGTCACAGGTTCAAGTCCTGTACGGCCCACTCGTTGACCTGCGTCCCATTTAGTGGACCACCAGGTGCAACATCATGAATTATCGCGTCGGACGTTATTCATGCATTAGCGACCAAGCCCGCGATCCTTATTCTCATCGCGACTCAAGTCGCGCGTGCGCCGTTTGGCGAGTTCGAGGCGTGCCTGAAGTTCAAGGACGGCTACTTCAAGTGAGGGAAGATCCTCGGTGATGGTTGCTTCGACCACCGCTCGAGAGGTGTCGAAGTAGTGGTGCGTTAACCAATCACGCATTCCTGCGGCATCGGACCACTTGATATCAGGCCTTTGTGCGACGAGTTTGGGATCCAACAACTTCACTGCTTCACCGATCTCGATGAGCCTTAGGCGAACTGCGTCAAAAATGAGCCCGTCGGAGAGGTCGCCCCGAGCGAGATGGCTATTAATCGCAGTAATCGCGTCCATAATGTCGGCGAGGCGTTCGTCGTCGTGCCGTGAACTCATATTTGGATGGCCTCGCGCTCGACCTCTTCACGAACTCGGGGCCGGAGGCTGTCTGACGGAGCGATGTCAACGGGCGTGCCCAGAATCTTCGTAAGTTCCCTGCGAAGTGCCTCCAGTGCGAATAATCCTGTTCCCTTTTCCAGGTCGACCACTAAATCAACGTCACTATTGGGTTGGTCTTCACCTCGAGCGGTGCTACCAAAGACGCGGACGTTACTTGCACCGTGGAGCGCCGCACAGGCAAGTATCGAACGTCGGCGCTGGCGGAGTCGGCGACCGAGTGGGGTGTCAGGCAGACCGCGCGGGTAATCGCTCGAACGTTCGAGATTGAGAGTCAAGCGGTGTCCCGTCGCGAGGATGAGACGTTCGAGCGTAGAGACCGAGGGTTCCCTGCGGCCTGACTCATAGGCACTAATCACGCTTTGCGCAACGTGCGCACGACGTGCAACCTCGGTTTGCGATAGACGGGCGCTGATACGTGCCTCTCGGAGGATCTTGCCGGTTGCACTATGTTCGCGACTCTTCATACGAAAATAATAGTACTGATTGTCTATGGGCAGCGACATAAGATTGTAGAATTATGGTTCTTATTGTGTGACTCAAGGTCCACCAAAGACTGTCGACGAATTTAGGGAAGGCTGGTGCAGCCATGAGCAAGTACGACGATGGTTCAGAAGGCGAGCCCGTAGGGAGTGACTCACTCGCCGATGAGTCGTTTTCAGGCGAACCCCAGCACGATCATCTGCATCGTCATGTCGCAGAGCCATCGCACCACGACGACGAAGGATTTCGCCATACGCGTACGTCAGCGGCGTGGGTAGCAGTCGTCGTTGCCGTTATTTTTGGCGTCGCGCTGATTGATTTCATCGCTCAAAACACGCGGCACGTTCGCATCGAATTCTTTGCGGTGAGTGGGAGAATTCCCGTCGCCGTAGCGTTGCTGGCCGCAGCGCTCTCGGGTGCGATTGTCGTGGTGGCCATTGGCGTCGGTCGCGTAGCGCAACTTCGCCTCAAGATTCGACGACAGCGTCGTTGGCCGAAAACTGAGATCACTGGAGCACAAGAACAGCGTGGTCGCGACGCCGCCTCTGGGAGCGACGAGAACTAATCCGAGCTACCTCGAAGTTCGATCCGTCGTCGTCGGTCGGCTGTCTCCGTTTGCAAAGGAACGTCACGTTCACGTTGCTGCAAAGTCACGGGAGGATGGACTTTCTGTTTACGTTGGTGGCACGCGTCGTTACGGTTTCGTGTCATTCCTTTGAAAAGTAGGTGGTTTCGACGTTCTTCGTCCGATTGCTCATCATTGCGCGTCAATCGAGGGCAGTTCTCTGGTGTTTCTAACCTAAATTCCGATTGAGGATGGTACAATTCAACCAGGAAGTCAAGACCCCGCCTCCTGTTTGCCTGACACTTCGTCGGGCTCGCACGAAACGGGATGATAATGGCTCTTTCAGAACTGATTCTCAGCGCTCTCGCTGTAGCAGTTGGCGTAACGATCTATCGGCGCTATTTCTCGATTTCGCGGGGGTTGCACCGTCGTTCTCGCGGCATCTCCGGTGCACGTCTCGGTCTTGGGACGGTGGGTGTCGGGTTGCTGAGTTTTGCGACCTTGATGGCCTTCTCCGCTCAGCCCGTCGCCGCCGCTACCACCGTTGATTTAGGTGTAGCTAGTACGTACGCCGTGGTCGCAGGCCCGACTGTTACTAACACCGGTCCGTCGACGATCAACGGGGACCTCGGTCTTTCACCGGGAACCGCGATCACGGGATTCCCACCGGGAACTGTTTCTGGTAACACCAACCTCGCGAACGCGGCGTCCCTAGCGGCGCAGAACGCGGCGACCGCAGCCGAAGTCGTGGCTGCGGGCGCTATTCCCACGGCGACTGTTGCCGCCGGGACACTGGGCGGCGGAACCCCGCTGACGCCAGGGGTCTACAACTCGGGTAGTTCGCTCCAGTTGAACGGTACGTTAACGCTTGATGGCGGGGGCGACCCGAACGCCGTCTTCATCTTTCAAGCTGGTTCGACGCTGACCACCGCATCAGCGAGCTCGGTCGTCCTCATCGGCAACGCGCAGGCCTGCAACGTCTTCTGGCAGGTTGGCAGTTCCGCGACACTCGGCACGGGGACATCGTTTCAGGGAACGATTCTCGCGGTTTCGGCGATCACGCTCACCACGGGCGCCACCGTCACTGGCCGCCTACTAGCGCAGGGCGCCGTCACTCTTGATACCAACTCGGTTACTGTTCCGTCGACCTGCTTGACCGCTCTTCCGACCACCACGACCACCGTGGCGCCGACGACCACCACCACCGTGGCGCCAACGACCACCACTACCGTGGCGCCTACGACGACCACTACCGTGGCGCCTACCACCACCACCACGAAGCCTCCGGTTGTCACTTCGACGACCGTTGTCCCCGTCGGTGCGCCCGCAACTGGTTTCGGTGGCACCGCCGGTGGATCATCGCCCCTGGGCTTGATCGGCCTTGGAGCACTTGCCGTCGCTGCGGGAGCCGCAACGGTCGCTATACGAGCTCGTCGTAGTCGCGGCGGGTCATCTGGTGACCACACGCGTGGGTCATAAGAGGCTTACGAATCGCCAGTGGATCTGGTGGAGCATTGTTGCAGTAGCGCTGGTCGTTGGGGTTGCGTCCCTCGTTGGTTCACTACCAACGAGGGACCCCAAGGTCGTGGTTCTGTCCCAGCCGGTCGTCACCACGACCACCCAGAGGTCCAGCGCCTCCTCGGGGATCACCACGACGACGCAGAAGTCCCACGCCTCCTCGGGGCTCACCACGACGACGCAGAAATTCGACAGCACGACAGCCAGAGTGGTCTCAACGAAACTGGCAACGTTTCCTAAAATTCCTCGGTATCGACCGGTACGCCTTACTATCCCTGCGCTCAACGTCAACTCCTACGTGGGCACGCTGGGTCTTCAGCGCGATAACCACGTGCAGGTGCCAACCAGCACTCACGTCGTTGATTGGTATAGGGACGGTGCGACGCCCGGTCAGGTGGGTTCGGCCGTGATTCTCGGCCACGTCGACTCTCACGTCGGACCCGGCACGTTCTTTAATCTCAAGTCGCTCCGGACTGGCGACGTGATCAAGGTGCAACTAGCCGACGGCACCATCGAACACTTCGACGTTACCGAGGTCGTGCAGTACAACAAGACCACGTTTCCCGATCAACTGGTCTATGGATCGAACGGTACGAGGTCGCTGCAACTTGTCACCTGCGGGGGAACTTTCGACCACGCGACGGGCCACTACGAGTCCAACGTCGTCGCCTTCAGTCACCTCGTGAGCGTGAAGATTCCTACGAAGTAGCGCACCGTCGCTTCGACAACATGGCGGATAGGTGAAAAACTTCGACGCCGCCTGATTGAGATGTAAGAGTTACGTGCGTGGACGCGAAAGACCTCGATGACGCGCGAATGCGCTACCACTTTGCCCTGGCGCCCGAGGACTACGAACGCCTCCCTTTCTATTCGGCCCTCTTGCACCTGCTCGAAAACGACACGCTCGCCCTAGAACTGCTCGCGGGCGTGCGCGTTGAGCAGCGCAACCCGATGCTCATCTTGGCAACGTTGCAGTTCGCTGCTTTGAGTGGACACGAGGAACTCGGGCCACTCTACGAAGAAGCTCGCCAGGCTCGACTCGGCGACTGCGATGAAGCGGCTCGACGCGTACTCGAAGTCATCCACGAAACGCCCGAACTCGTACGAAACGAACTCTGGCGGTCGACCCAGACCAACGAACCCGGACGTAGCGCCGTCCTCCAGGCTGTCATCAATGATCTGGTCATTGAAGATGAGGCTGAGGTCAACGTGATTGAAGTCGGCTCGTCAGCCGGCATCAACCTCTGTTTCGACCAGTTCCCCGTGCGCGCGAAGGACGACAGCAATCCTTTGACGCTGATCTGCGAAGACCTGACGCCAATTGATCGATCGAGAGTGACGCCGCTCGTGAACTCTCGCGTCGGAATAGATCCACACCCGCTCGATCTCGCGAGCGACGATGATCGTCGTTGGTTAAAGGCGTGCTTGTGGCCCGAGGAACGGCGGCGCCACGAGCGCTTCGATGCCATTGTCGAGGCGCGTCCCTCGTGGCCGGAGGCGACGATATTGACCGGTCGTGCTATGGAACGATTGGACGACGCCTTCGCGATGTGCTCTCGCGACACGATGACGATTGTCTTTAATACGTGGGTCGCTTTTTATTTCTCACCCGATGAACGCACTGACTATTTCAACGAACTCATTGCACGTTGCGCAACGAACAACGTGGCGTGGATCTCTGTTGAATCCACACTCGTCGCGTTCCCCGATTTTGAAATTGACGAAGCGGCGCGTCATCGCGGCGCGTCGCAGATTGTCGTGACCCGACCGGGGTCTAAGCCAACGCGCTGGGGCTGGTGTCACGCGCACGGACGCTGGCTCGAGCAAACGACGCCGTCCTAAACCTTCCTTTCACCTCAAAAACGGCCTCACAGGAGTCCGAACCCGCGACGCATTCTGTGGAAAAGATGCGACTAAGTGGTTGGTATCTGCGTCGATGTACCGAAAAATGGTGCATAAGTCCCCCAATACTGGGTAAAAGCATTTGATTTCCCTCTTTGACCGTTGCGGAGGGGAAAATCTCTGGCATGGTGTCTTTCGTAGTTCACGTAGTACCTGCCAACACAGCATCGAACCGCAAGGGGAGAGAGAGTGCAGGGGGATGAGGGGCCTCGCAAGAGGACTGGAATTCCTCTGACGGGCAGTGGAGTTCGGTCCACTGTTTGGAACAGGCGAATGACGTGAAGTGCCTGCCATCAAAGATGTTCTGTCCGACACGGAACATCGTTGGTGTGCCTCGGAAACCCCGAGGGGCGGGTGAGTTTCGGCTCACTGGTCACTCGGGGTTTTCGGCTGTCCGGGCCCAAATCCGTACGACGTCTGGGCTAGCGATTAACGAATCCAGTAGCGGCGAATGCCCGTTCCGCCGTCTCGAGCCGGCACCGTTGATTCGTAGACCCCGCCGCAGCCCTCAATAACCAAAGCGGAACCCACGTTGACCTCGTCACAGGTCACCAGCACCTTTTCGACCCCTTCCGCGCGCAGAATCACCAGTGCTTGGCGCAAGCTCTCTGACGCGTAGCCCTTTCTGCGCTGTTTTGGCACGACGGCGTAGCCCACGTGTCCACCTCTCGTGGCGAGGAACTCGTTCAGTGTGAAACGGATCGAGACGCGACCCACGAACGCACCGTCCACGTCAGCCACGAGTTGCACCGCTCGAACCCGCTCGTCGGTGAGGTTGCGACCGAGACGCTGATCCTCGAGTGCGCGCAGAAAGTCCAACCACGACATCGAGGGGTCCCAGCTGAGAAGAAACTCGAAATCGTCGGCGAGTAGCGCGTCGTACGCAGCGAGGGCGTCTGCTTCATCGCTTACTCGGTAGGGACGTAGTCGCAGTGGCATCGAATCAGACTAACGGCCGGGTTGAACGAAGAAGGCTCGGTAGTCTCAGATTGATGAACGAGGTAGAGGCGCAGACGCCGTGGCACGAATGGCAGGAAGAGTATCGCCACGGCGCCTTCCTCATCTTCCCGCCCGAAGACGTGCGAGCGGTCGTGGATGCGTTGCGCTGGCGTTACGACGCCACGTCAGCGAGTTACTCTCAAGCGCACGTCAGTCTCAGCGAACCGCTCACGAGCCCACTCACGAAAGAGCAGACGCTCGAGATAACAACGGCACTGTCGAACGTTGCACCCTTCGAGGTTCGCTACGGACCCCTGCGAACTTTCGAACCCCATCCCGGCGTCACCTACGCCATTGGTCCCGAAGACACGTTCTTCAACCTCCGCGACGTCGTGCACACCACCTCGCCGTTCGCCGGACGTGAGAAGAGGCGTGCGACGATTCCTCCGCACATGACGATCGCTGAGTTCATAACCATTGAGCGATCCAGAGAGCTCTTGGCGGAACTCTCCGACACTGTTCTATCGGGCACGTTTTGGTGCGGACACATCGTCTACGCCGTCCCCGACGTCACCTTCAACTTTCGTAGCGTGTCGCAAATTCCCCTTGGTGGCCGCGGACACCCGAGCTAAATCACTCGCTCGCTCGCCACGAGGACCAACTTCGATCCCACGGCACTTCACCACGACCGAGACCCAACTCAACAACGCGACAGGCGTTCTCAATACGCTGCGCGTCGAGACGACTCAGGTAGCCCATGGTCACGGCGAGCTCTAACTCTTCAACATCCTTACGCTCCCACTCGCTACAGTCCGCCGATACCACGAGGTCCAAAATCTCGTCCATCGTGTCAAAACCGAGCGACGTGCGTTCGAGCGGTCGTTGGAAATTCACGTACCACCACGCCACACCGCCCTCGGGCCGCAAGGGAGCGAAGACCTCAAAGGGTGCGCCACTGGGCGCAATGCGAAGCATCCCCGGCGGCGTGAACTCTTTGGCGTACAGATCCCACTCGCCCGAGAGCCACATCGAAAGACACTTCTCGCCGTGCTCTACGCCCACCGGATAGTCAATGAACGTTCCCGGGGCGAGCCACGACACCACTTGGGCATCACTGTCCTCAAGAATCGTGACGGGACGAGCTGTCCACACCTTTTCCCTGAGCACTTCGCGAATGACGACGCGCTCGCCCTTGGAGAAGTGGTCCGTCAAAACAGCGACTGGGGATCAACGGGCTCGGTGAGTTCGGGTCCGTCGTTCTTCACTGACCCAACGGCCGTCCCGACGCCGTAGTGGCTGAGCGTGCCCTTGGGCGCTGGACGCAGCAACAGCATTCGCTCGTCGGGTCCGTAGTTCGTGACGTTGAGCCACGTCTCGACGTCACCGGGGGCGAGCACGACCGGCATGCGGTCGTGAATCTCGTCCATGTCGACGTTGGGCGTGGTCATGATGACGGTGCAGGTCGCTAAAGGTTCGCCAACGAGGTCCTCGGGGTTGCGCCAGTGTTCGAAGAGCCCGGCGAGGAGGAGGGGCTCTTCGTCGCTGCGGGTAAAGAAGTGGGGCTGACGATTGCGACCGGGACGATGATCCCACTCGTAAAAACCGTCGACGGGTATCACGCAAGGACGCTTCGCGAAGGCGCTGCGAAACGATGGTTTCTCGGCAACGGTTTCGCCACGCGCGTTAAAGAGTCGGTTACCGATTTTGTCGTCCTTGGCCCAACTCGGCACCAGTCCCCAGCGGTACCGATCGAGTACGCGCGCCTCGTCGTGCTCGCTGACGCCAAAGAGACGGCGCTGGGGTCCGATGTTCCAACTGGGGTGCCCCTCGGGATCGATGCCCGCGGCCAGAGCTGCGTCGAGGAATCGGGCCAGCCGAGCCGGTGGGCTAAAGAGGGCGACGCGACCGCACATGGCTCTATTTTGCCAGTAATCCAAGGCCCTGGCGCGTGTGACGCCGAGTGGCTACTCTTACGAACATATGTTCGCTTTTTCACCACCTCGTCCCTCGCTCTCCCCAGAACTCCTCGCTACCTTGCGCCCCGTGTCCTTGGCGAAGAGTCGCACGTTGCCCCTCGGTGAACCGTGGCGCGCGCTCGTTCCGGGCGGGGGACTTCGACGTGGCTCCACCGTCGTCGTCGAAGCGCCCCTCGGTCTTGGGGGACTCAGTCTCGCCTTAAGTCTCTTGAGCGAGTCCAGCACGCTCGGTCACTGGGCGGCCGTCGTTGGCGTGGATGATCCCGGCGTCGTCGCGATGGCCGAGCTCGGTGTTGATCTACGGCGCGTGCTCTTCGTGCCACGTCCGAGGGGCGCGTGGGCGGAGTCGGCGGCCGATCTGCTGGACGGGGTGGACCTCTTGCTCGTTCGTCCACCCTCGCGTCCCGCGCACGGTACCGTGCGTCGCTTGATGGACCGGGTGCGTGAACGCGGCACCGTGTTGATCGCGCTGAGCGAACCGCGCACGCCGTGGCCGCTGCCCGCGGACCTTTTTTTCAGTGTCACCCAGGCCGAGTGGGTCGTCTCCTCACGACTCGACGCGCGTTATCTCACCGTTCGCGTGAGTGGTCGCGGTGCCGCGGTGCAGAGCGGCGAGCACGTGGTGGTGGTGCCGAATCGGCGCGGCCGCGCCGAGGCGAGTTAGATGGAACAACTACTCGCTATCTGGAGCGAGCCGCTCTGCGTTGAGCAGCCCGACGGCTCGACGTTGCGTGACACGCTCGTTTTGCTCGACGCCTTAAGCGCGCTCTGTCCCTTCACCGAGGTCGTGCGACTCGGCCTCTTCGTACTGCCACTGCGCGGACCGAGTCGATTTTTTGGCGGTGACGACGCGGTTCTGCGCGCGGTGAAACAGATTGTCCTGGACGTCGTTGGTACGGCGCCGTTACTCGGCGTCGGTGAAGGTCTGTTCTGCGCCGAACTCGCGTCCCGTCACGAAGTGATCGTGCCACTGGGCGCGAGTGACGTCTTTCGCCGCGCCCAGCCACTCAGCGTGCTGGGCCGCAAAGATCTCACGACTACGTGTCAGCGACTGGGACTGCACACGCTCGGGGCCTTCGCCGACCTCGAACCGGCGCGGGTGGCGGAGCGTTTTAACAAACACGCGACCTCGCTGCATCGCGTGGCGCGCGGCGAACTCGCTGAAATGGAAGGTCAGCGCGACGTTCGTCTCGCGCGGCGTCTCGCCCAGCTGCGTGGTGAGGACGATCTCTTCGAAGAACAGACGGGTTTCTTCGGTCAACGCGGGGCCGGTGACGACCGGGCCGAGGCGGCCGCGCACCGGGTACGCCGGCGTCTCGGCGCCGACGCCATTGTCGTGGCGAACCTGTGCGGCGGGCGTGGACCCGAAGATCGCGCCACGCTCGTGCCCTGGGGTTCGCCACTCTCGAATGCGCGCGACCTCGCGCCGTGGCCGGGACAGCTCTTGGCGCCCTCACCGGCCACGACGCTGGCGCACCCGGTGCCGGTACAACTGCGCGACGTGGATGATCGTCCCGTGGTGATGGGCGCGCGCGGCTCACTGAGCGCTGAGCCGTCCGGAATCATCTTTTCCTCACCACTTCGTCGTGAGATCATCTGGCACGCGGGCCCCTGGCCATTGGCGGAGCGTTGGTGGTTACGTAAGCGTCATCGCGCGCACGTGCAGATGGTGCTCGCCACGGGTGAGGCGTTGTTGGTGGTCGCGGAGGCGAGTCGGTGGTGGCTCGTCGGAATCTATGACTGATGGCTATCTATGGAGAACTGCACGCGCACTCGGGCTTTAGTTTCTTAGACGGCGCGAGCGACCCCGAGGAGCTGGTCGTTGAGGCGACGCGCCTCGGACTCTCGGGCCTCGCGCTCTGTGATCATCACGGGCTCTATGGCGTGGTGCGCTTCTCTGAATCGGCACGCGCACTCGGACTTAAGACCGTCTTTGGTAGTGAGATCACGATCGGCGCGAGTGATGACCGCGTTGGCGTGAGTGACCCTTCGGGCGAACACCTCGTGGTGTTGGCGCGCTCGCCCGCGGGCTACGCGCAACTCTCTAGGATGCTCGCGCTTGCGCACCTTGAGCGCGGCGAAAAGGGTGCGCCACGTTTCACGCTCGACGACGTCGCGAGTAGCGCGCACGAGTGGTTGGTGTTGACGGGATGTCGTAAGGGTCCCCTCACGAGAGCTTTGCTGAACGAGGGACCGCGCGCCGCGCAACGTTGCCTGTCGAAGTTGATCGAGCGCTTTGGTCGTGAGAACGTGGCCGTTGAGATCTGGGACCACGGCGCGCCCGATGACGTCGCGCGCAACGACGTCTTGGCCGAGCTGGCCGTACGCGCGAACGTGATGGTCGTGGCGACGAACAACGTGCACTACGCCACGCCGCGTGACTTTCCCAGGGCCAACGTGCTCTCGGCGATCCGGGCACGCCAGAGCCTCGAAGAGATGGAGGGTTGGCTTAGCGCGTCACCTCTCGCGCACCTGCGCAGTGACGCCGAGCAGCGTCGACGTTTCGCGCGCTGGCCCGGGGTGGTCGATCAGGCGGGTGAACTCGTCGTGGACCTCGCCTTCGACCTTCGACTCGTGGCGCCCAATCTGCCCGCCTTCGCGACGCCGCCGGGCTGTGATGAACAGACCTACCTCGAAGAGCTCGTCACCTTGGGCGCGACGCAACGCTACGGCTCACGGGGTCACGAGCGCGTGGCGGGCGCGTGGCGCCAAATCGATCACGAACTCGGCGTTATTAAAGCGCTGGGCTTCGCCGGGTACTTCTTGACCGTCTGGGACATCACCGAGTTCTGTCGCACGAACGACATCTACTGCCAGGGGCGAGGTTCGGCGGCGAACTCGGCGGTGTGTTACTCACTCGGTATCACCAACGCCGACGCCGTGGCGCTGAATCTCTTCTTCGAGCGCTTTCTCTCGCCGGCGCGCGACGGTCCTCCCGACATTGACGTCGACATTGAGTCGGGACGTCGTGAAGAGGTGATTCAGTACGTCTATGGACGTTACGGGCGTCACCACGCCGCCCAGGTCGCGGCCGTTATTACGTATCGATCTCGCTCGGCACTGCGTGACGTGGCTAGAGCTTTTGGTCACAGCGAGGAAGAGGCCAACTACATTCGCGACCACGTCGATCGCGGCGCCATGAGCTCGAGTGACCCGAAGGTCCCCGAACTCGTCACCAAAATGGCCGCGGAGCTCTTGGACCGGCCCCGGCACCTCGGCATCCACTCCGCCGGCATGGTGCTCTGTGATCGCCCCGTTCTCGAGGTCTGTCCCATCGAGTGGGGGCGCATGCCCGGACGCACGGTCCTGCAGTGGGATAAGGACGACTGCGCGGCGATTGGTCTCGTGAAGTTCGATCTCCTCGGCCTGGGCATGCTCGAGGCGTTGCACCGCGCCGTTGAGTCCGTCGAGGCCTTTCACGGGGTCAGCGTTGACTTAAGTGCGCTGGCCCAAGAAGACGCGGTCTACGACATGCTCTGCGAAGCCGACACCGTGGGCGTCTTTCAAGTGGAGTCGCGCGCGCAGATGGCGACCTTGCCGCGCGTGCAACCCCGCTGCTTCTACGACCTCGTGATTGAGGTAGCCCTTATTCGTCCTGGCCCCATTCAAGGTCACGCCGTCAACCCCTACATTCGCCGCCGCCGCGGCGACGAACCCGTGACCTACTTACACCCCCGACTCGAACCGATTCTCCATCGCACGCTCGGCGTGCCCCTCTTCCAAGAGCAGCTAATGGAGATGGCCGTCGCGGTGGCGGGCTTCTCGCCGGCCGAAGCCGACGAGTTGCGCCAAGCCATGGCCGCCAAGCGCTCCGAGCTACGCATGATGAAACTCAAGAGTCGCTTCTATTCCGGCATGTTGGAGAACGGCATTACCGGGGCCGCGGCCGATCAGCTCTTTGACGCGTTGGCGGCGTTCGCGAACTTCGGCTTTCCCGAGTCGCACTCGGTGTCTTTCGCGCACCTCGTCTACTGCTCGGCGTGGATCAAGGTGCACTACCCGGCCGCGTTTCTGGTCTCGTTGTTAAACGCGCAGCCCATGGGTTTTTGGTCGCCGCAGAGTCTGGTCGCTGACGCGAAGCGACACGGCGTCACGGTACTGCGTCCGAACGTGAACGTTTCGCGTAGTGGCGCCTCGTTAGAGGGAACGCCCGACGATCCCTTGGTGCGCCTCGGTCTGGCGGACGTGTGCTCTATTGGTAGTGAACTCGCTGAAGGGATTGTGGCGGGCGCGCCCTGGTGCGACAGTGCCGATCTCGTTCGTCGCGCCGGTCTTCAACAGCACCACCTCGAGGCGCTCGCCGCTGCCGGTGCGCTCGACGCCTTTGGTCCGAGTCGCCGTGCCCTCACGTGGTCGGCCGGCGCGGCCGCGCAGGCATTACCCGATCGACTCCCGGGCGTCGTGACGGGACTCGTCGCGCCAGCGCTGCCGACGGTGAGTGAGATGGAGCGCGTGGCCGACGATCTCTGGTCGATGGGACTCACGACTGAGAAAACCGCGATGGGACTGGTACGCGAGATGCTGAACGCGCGCGGCGTCACGCGCGCGAGTGCACTCGTGGCGGCGGAGAGTTCGCGCGTCACGGTGGCGGGCATCGTGACGCACCGTCAACAACCAGAAACGGCCAACGGTGCGGTCTTTGTGAACTTAGAAGACGAGACCGGTCACGTGAACGTGATCTTCTCCAAGGGCGCGTGGGCCCGGTGGTCGCTGGTGGCGCGCGGCTCACCGGCGCTCGTTATTCGAGGTTCACTCGAGCGCGGACAGGGAACGATGACGCTGGTGGCGGAGTTCGTCGAACCACTCGAACTCGCCGCGACGACTCCGTCGCGAGACTGGCATTGAGCTACGTAGTAAAGGCGAACTCGGGACGCAGGCCCGCTTCGATCTCTTCGCGCACGAGAATCTGCGCCAAAGGAAGATCGTCGGCGTGGGTTACGCCAATGCAGCGCGACTCCGTGGGCAACACGTCAAAGCGCAGTGGCGTGTGGTGAAGAATCTGGCCAACGAAGGTGGAGAGTTGAATCTCCTTTTCGGCGTTGAAGTCGTGCTGTGCGACGGCCTCGCGCATCAAGGGCATGATCGAGGGCTGAAAGCCCCACAGGTTCATTGAGACAACGGTCTGGGGGTGCAGGACGGCGGGGATAAGCCCGTCGTCGGCGACGTAGCCGTCCAGCGTCGCCGAAACGTTGCGGCGTTCCACGATCTCGGTCAGGTGATCGTTCACGACGACGCACGTACCTCTGGACACCGGTAACTCACCCACGAGCGCGCGCTCGAGTTCAAAACCCACGAGACAGCTGTTGGGACTTTGGGCGAGGTGACGTCCGAGGCGAAGAAAGGACTCACGTCCGTAGAGGTCGTCGGCGTTCGACACGCCAAAGGGTCGCGTCATGTCGAGGTTCTCCTCGGCCGCGAGCACGGCGTCGACGGTGCCGCGCAGTTGGTGTTGGTGCGTGAAGGAGACGCGGCGACCCTTGGGCCAGTTGGCGGCGACGTGGTCTTCGATTTCGGGACCGGTGTCGGGGTTAATGACAATGACGATGTCGCTAAAGCCCGCGGCGTAGGCGTCCGAGGCGATGAGATCAATGATGCCCTCACCGTGGAGACCAACGGGCGCGAGTTGTTTCACCCCGCCGTAGCGTCGAGCCCGTCCCGCGGCCAAGATGACGAGGGACGGTCCGTTCACTTAGACCATTTCACTACGGCTGAGGCCCAGGTCATGCCGGCACCAAAGCCCGTAAGGAGCGCGTAGTCGCCCTTGTGGATACGGTCGTTCTTGCGCGCGTCGTCAAAGGCCAGAGGAATGGACGCGCTCGAGGTGTTGCCGTAGCGATCGAGTACCACGACCGCGCGGTCCATCTCGACGTTGAGGCGTTGACAGGCCGCTTGAATGATGCGGATGTTGGCCTGGTGGGGGATAACGAGACTGAGATCGGCCGAGGTAATCCCGGCCATGGTCATGGCCTTTTGGGCCGAGTCCACGACGACGCGCACGGCGCGGCGAAACACTTCGGCCCCGTCCATCTGGAAGTAGCCCCCGTGCTCGCAGGTCAACAGATCGGCGTCGGCGCCTTCGGCGCCGAGGGAGAAGGACAACAGGTCGTTCTCGGTCGGGTCGTACTCCATGACCGTCGCGCCCGCGCCGTCAGCCAGCAACACCGCCATGTTGCGGTCACTCCAGTCAACCCAACGCGACAGGTTCTCTGAACCAATAACGAGCACGCGCTTGTTGCCCGTTTCGAGCAGGCCGTAGGCCGTGCGAACGGCGTACATGAAGCCGCTGCAGGCCGCGTTCACGTCCATCGCGGGACAGTTGAGTCCCATCTCGTGGGCGATCAACACCGCCGTCGAGGGCGTGATGCGGTCGGGCGTGGTGGTGGCGAGAATCAAGAAGTCAATGTCGCCGGGTTCGGTGCCGGCGTCTTCGAGGGCCCGGGTGCCAGCGATGACGCCGAGGCTCTTCGCGGTGCCACCGATGCGACGCTCTTTGATGCCCGTGCGCTCTTGAATCCACGCGTCGTTAGTGTCCAAGGTCAATGAAAGTTCGTCGTTGGTGACCACACGATCCGGTACCGCGATGCCCCAACCAATAAAACGAGCGCCCATGTCACAGCCCTTTCCTTGGCACGTCCTAACGAAAAGTCTAGGGCGTGGCTCTAGTTCTGGGTAGGTGCCGCTAATACCTGCAAAGTACAGCGCGCTACGCAGATCAGGCGATCTTGTTCGTCACGCAGTTCAATGCCCCAGACGTGGACGCTGCGACCTTTTCGAAACGGTGTCGCGGTCGCGGTGAGTACGCCCTCGCTCATTGAGCGCAGGTGCGAACAGTTGAGTTCGGTGCCCACCACTATGTGATCGGGACCCACGCTGACGGCACCACCGATGGACGCGGCGCCTTCGGCCATTAACGCAGAGACCCCGCCGTGCAAGATGCCGTAGGGCTGGTGAACCTTTGGTCCAACCTCGACGCGCAGCACAACTTTCTCGGGCGTGGCGAGCACGATTTCAATACCGAGTTCGTCGTTGACGTTGGGACGCAGTGGGAAGTTTCGTGAAAGTTCGTCGCTCATGGGTTCAGTTTAAGAGAGCCGGTAACCTTCAACCATGACTCGACGCGTCGACCTTCGAAGTGACACCGTCACCCAACCGACCCAAGCAATGCGTGACGCCATCGCGGCCGCCGTAGTGGGCGACGACGGCTACGGCGAAGACCCGACGATTGGCGAACTCGAAGTGAAGTTCGCCACGTACGTGGGCAAAGAGGCGTCGGTCTTTGTACCTTCGGGCGTCATGGGGAACCAAATCGCCCTGCGCGTGCTGGCTAGTCCCGGTGACGTCGTCATTGCCGGACGCAGTCAACACCTCGTGAGCTTTGAGATGGGCGCCGCGTCGAGGAACTCCTCGGTTCAGTTCGCCACGGTGGACGACACGAAGGGCACACTCGAACTCGGCGACGTGCTGGACGTGATCAACGCCGAAGGCGACCACCAACCACACGTCGCGGTCGTGACGGTGGAAAATACGCACATGTTCGCTGGCGGCGTGCCGTGGGACGTCGAGGACCTGCGCAGTCTCTCGGGCGCGATTGGTGAGCGCTCGCTGCACCTCGACGGGGCGCGACTCTTTAATGCGGTCGTCGCGACGGGCACGAGTGCGGCTGCGTACGCAGAGCACGCCACCACGGTCATGGCCTGTCTGTCGAAGGGTCTGTGCGCGCCCGTAGGCTCGCTGCTCGCGGGTCCCGCTACCTTGATGGAGCGTGCGCGTATTGAGCGAAAGCGCCTGGGCGGGGCCATGCGCCAAGCGGGCTTTTTGGCCGCGGCCGGACTCGTAGCCCTAGAGACCATGGTCGACCGTCTAAAGGACGACCACGCGCGCGCACGCCAGCTCGCCGAACTCTTCGCGGTGGCGTTTCCAGAATCGAACTACGACCCCGCGACGTGTCAGACCAACATCGTTTCCTTCAACCATCCCCAAGCCCGACAGATCGTGGGAGAGCTCTCGCAACTCGGGGTGGAGGGTGGCACCGTGGCACCACGTCGCGCGCGATTCGTGACCCACGTTGGGGTCAGCGATGACGACGTGGACTTTGTCGCGAGTGTGCTCGCGCGTTTCGTTCCGGCCAAGCCGTAAAACGGAGAGAACTTCGTTGTTACGCGGAGCTTGAGCCTCGTTCACTCGTTTCCGTGGAAGGTTCGCGAGTGAGGCGGTAGCCTGGGAAGGTTGTAAAGGCTTGTCATGACCGAAATTCTCCACCTCTCCACCTTCCTGCACCGTCCGATCTTCGACTCTGACGGCGACAGAATCGGACGCGTCCAAGACCTGGTCGCGCGGCACGGCGACGACGCGCACCCGCCGGTCGTGGGCGCCGTCATTCGTATCGAGGGCCGCAATCTCTTCGTGCCAATTCGCAAGATCGGCGGCCTCGCTCAAGGTCGAATGACCTTTGAGGGAAAGCGCGTTGACCTTCGACGATTCGAGCGTCGTCCGGGGGAGTTGTTGCTCGCTGAAGACCTTCTCGCTCGACACCTCATCAACCTGGTTCGCGGACGCATCATCATTGCCAACGAGATCGAAATCGCGGAGATCGATGGCCGCTGGGAGGTCGTGGGCGTTGACCCCGGTCGTCGGCCGTTTCTTCGTCGCGTCCTTGGTCGCACTATCGGTTCTCACGTGCAGGCCGAATCCATTGTTGACTTCGCTTCGATCGAGCCCTTCGTCGCGCACGTCCCCTCGGCTCGTCTGCGCATTCCCTACCGCAAACTCGCGAAACTACACCCGGCCCAAATTGCCGACCTCGTCGAACAGTCCAGTCACGAAGAGGGCGAAGAGATTATCAACGCAGTGGGACTGGACCGCGAGCTCGAGGCCGACGTCTTTGAAGAGCTGGATACGACCCACCAGTTGGAGTTTCTCGAATCGCGCAGCGACGTCGAGGCGGCACGGTTGCTCTCACGAATGGAACCCGACAACGCCGCCGACCTCATCTCCGAGATCGACCAAGAACGTCGTCTCCCGATTCTCGAACTGCTGCCCCACGATCAACAGACGAAGGTGCGCCAACTTCTCTCGTACAACGCCGACACGGCCGGGGGACTGATGAACCCCGACTACGTCTCGGTGTCCGCGAACGCTACGGTGGCCGACGCGCTCGAAGCCATTCGAACCTCGAGCGTGCCCGCGGAGTCACTCCAGGCCGTCTTCGTGATTGACGACAGTGGCCAACCCATTGGCGCGGCGTCGATCGCGCCGCTCGTGCGTGCTCGCGCTACTGAGTTGGCGTTAAGCGTCGCTCGGACCCAGCTCGCCCACGTCCATCCCCACTGGGACGTACTTCGTGTTTCCAAGAAGATGAGTGACTTCAACCTCACCGTGTTGCCCGTGCTCGACGACGAGCACGCCAAGATGATCGGGGTCGTAACAGTCGATGACCTACTCGAGATGCTGCTGCCCCAGGGTTGGCGCGCCGAGTTCGGTATGAGCGCGGTGGAGGAATAATGCCGCGCACCGATTCGGGTCACGTTCTAAGGGGGCTTCTCTGAAACCCCCTAGTACCAGCCGCGAGGCTTTCTACGTACCGACACAACTTCGAACGACTTTAAAGAGGAGCGCTTAGCCCCCTTTGTCGCGCCGTGGTTGTTTCGTTGAACGACCACGACACGATGAAAGGAGGTGGAGCGTGCAACGTGAACAGTCGAAAGAACACCAGATCGCCGGTGCCTTTGGCACCATCAATACCCATGACGAAGGCAACCGACGCGGAGTTCGCGCGCGCTTTCTCACGCTCATCGCCATCATTGGACCCGGTCTCATCGTTATGGTGGGCGACAACGACGCTGGCGGCGTGTCGACCTACGCCCAGGCCGGCCAGAACTTTGGCTACACCCTGCTCTGGACACTACCTCTACTGATCCCGGTGTTGATTATCAATCAAGAGATGGTCGCGCGTCTCGGCGCGGTGACTGGTGTCGGTCACGGTCGACTCATCCGAGAGCGCTTCGGTCGTTACTGGGGCAACGTGTCGATTGGCTCAATCTTGTTGTTGAACTTCCTCATTATCGTGACGGAGTTCATTGGCATCTCACTCTCCATGCGCTATCTCGGTGTGAGCCCGTATTTTTCTGTGCCCCTCGCCGTCGTGCTGCTCTTTGGCGTGACTGCCTCGGGCTCGTTCCAGCGATGGGAGCGATTCATGATGATCTTCGTCGCTCTCAACTTCGTCGTTATTCCCTTGGTGCTCGTCGCGCATCCACATCTCTCCAATGTCGTGAGCCACAGCGTGATTCCGTCGATTCGAGGAGGGGCCAACTCGGCGTCGGTGTTGCTCATCATTTCCGTTATCGGAACCACCGTGGCGCCGTGGCAGCTCTACTTCCAACAGTCCAACATTGTCGACAAGCGCATCACGCCTAGGTGGTTGAACTACGAACGCGTCGACACCATTCTTGGCTCACTCATTGTCGTCATCGCCGCCGGCGCCCTCATCAGCGTCACCGCGGCGGGACTGTCCGGTCACGGCGGCACCGGGGCCTACACCAACGCGTTGGGCGTAGCCCAAGGACTCGGTCGCCATCTCGGCCACAGTGCGGGTGTGCTCTTTGCAATACTGCTGCTCAACGCGTCGGTCATTGGCGCGGCGGCCGTGACGCTCGCGAGCTCCTACGCGCTCGGCGACCTCTCGGGCTCTCGACAGTCGTTGAACTCACGGGTGCGCGACGCCAAGGGTTTCTTCGGAGTCTTTGGCGGTCTCTTGATCGTTGCGGGCGTCGTAACCCTGATTCCTGGCGCACCCCTTGGTCTCATCACGCTGGCGGTTCAAGCAATGTGCGGCCTAATGTTGCCGAGCACCACCATCTTTGTGCTCTTACTCTGCAACGATCGCGAGGTCCTCGGTCCGTGGGTGAATGGCAAATGGCTCAACGCGGTCGCGTCGATCGTCGTGACGATACTCGTCGTGTTGTCGATAGCCATGATGGTCTCAACGCTCTTCACCTCAATTAACGTGCTCGATCTTCTCGTCGTTCTTTCGATCGTGGCGGGCGTCGGACTGGTCGTGGGTCTGCCCCTTGGACTGAGCAGAATGGCCGACCCGGTGGAAACGAACATCGATAGGCGCGACTGGCGCACGCCCCGCCTGACGCTGCTCGCGCCACAGACCCCGACGCTCGCTCGTCGAATTCTGTTGCGTTGCGTTGCTTCCTACCTCATCATCGCGGGGACGTTGTTGCTGATGCGAATCATTCAACTCGCGACCTCGTAATCTCTCGTGATGACGTCTCTCGCCACCTTGGTCTGCGTACACGCGCACCCCGACGACGAAGCCTTCTTTGGTGCGGGAGCGGTTGCGCACTACGCGGCGCTCGGCCACCGGGTGGTGCTCGTGACCTGCACCAACGGACAGCTGGGCATCGACCCCGCGGGCCTCGAAGGCAATAGTCCCCTTCACGACGATCTCGCCACCAAGAGTGTGCGCGCGGGAGAGTTGCAGCGCGCCGCGACGCTGCTCGGCTACACGAGGTTGGTCTCGCTCGGCTACGACGACTCGGGCATGCAGGGCTGGCCCCAGAACGACTGCCCGAGCGCCTTCGTGAACGCTGAGCTCGACGCGGCTGCGGGTACCTTGGCGGCACTCTTCGAAGAAGAGAAGGCCAAGGTCGTCGTCACCTACGACGAGAATGGTTTTTACGGGCACCCCGATCACGTCATGGCGAACGTGCTCACGCGCCGCGCGCTGGCACTGTCGACGAGCGTGGAGCGTCTGTACTATCCCGTGGTGCCCAAGGGCGTTATCACCACATTTGTCGAGGGCGCGAAGCAGCTGGGACTCTCGATGCCGGCCTGGGTAGTGGAAGCCGGGACGAACGTGCCCGACGACGTCGTGGCCTCGACGTTGGATGTCACCGCGTACGCACACTTGAAACAACAAGCCATGGCGACGCACGTCTCTCAAGTCGACAACGACGATCTGGTTGGAATGAAACAGGAGCTCTTTACACTGCTCTTTGGTACTGAGTACTACCAGCGCGCGTGGAGTCGCCACGCGACGACTGGTGACGCGACTGATCTCTTTGGAGGAATGGAATGGGACTGACGTTTCTCGCGGTGCACGCGCACCCCGACGACGAGGCAATTTCGACCGGCGGGACCTTTCGCGTCCTCGCCGACCAGGGCGTGCGTACGGTGCTCGTCACGTGTACCAACGGTGAGTGCGGTGACGCGTTGGACGGCGCCAAGCCCGACGCCGATCACCACGACGGCGACGAAGTGGCGAAGGTGCGCGCCGTCGAAATCGACAACGCCGTCAAGATCCTCGGTATCGAGCGCCTGGTGCGCCTCGGTTACCGCGACTCGGGGATGAAGGGCTGGCCCCAGAACGACGACCCCGAGTCCTTCTGGGCAACGCCGGTCGAAGACGCCGCGAAGGTTCTGGCCGCCATTCTCCTAGAAGAGCGGCCCCAGGTCATTATGACCTACAACGCGTACGGCTTCTACGGTCACCCCGACCACATCCAGGCCCACCGCGTCACGCTCGCCGCCCTCGAGTTGCTCGACTACGAGCCCACCGTGTACTTCAACGCCATACCGAACTCGGTGATGGCGATAATGCGCGCTCGCTGGGAACAAGAGGAACGCGAACACGCTGAGGCCGACGCCGCGAAGGGCATCGAGCGAACACCCGAGCCCGAGGATGACGAGCGCGTTGACATGGGAACGCCTGACGAGCTCATCGACGTCGCCGTTAACGTCAGCGAGGTCACTGACGCGAAGTACGACGCGTTGGCCGCGCACCATTCCCAGATCGGCGAGTCATTCTGGATGAAGATGAGCCGCGATGAGTTCAAGCGAGCGATGGGTACCGAGTGGTTCGTCCGCGTCACCAACCCGAACAACGTCGAGGGCGTCTCGGACGACCTTTTCGTTGGTTACCGCTGACTAGTACCTGTACGTGTCGGGCTTGTAGGGTCCCTCGACGGCTACGCCGATGTAGTCCGCCTGTTGCTTCGTGAGCGTCGTGAGTTTCACGCCCAACGCGTCGAGGTGGAGTCGAGCGACCTTCTCGTCGAGGTGCTTGGGCAGCACGTAGACCTTCTTGTCGTACGGGGCTTGGTTGACGAAGAGTTCGATCTGGGCCATGGTCTGGTCGGTGAAGGAGTTGCTCATTACGAAACTCGGGTGACCGGTCGCGTTACCAAGGTTCAAGAGTCGACCCTCGGAGAGCACGATGATGGCGCGACCACTGGGCAGCGTCCACTTATCGACCTGGGGCTTGATGGTTTCGCGCTGCACGCCGGGCAAGTTGGTGAGACCCGCGATGTCGATCTCGTTGTCGAAGTGACCAATGTTGCCCAGTACGGCGAGGTTCTTCATCATCTGCATGTGCGCAACCGTCACGATGTCACGGTTCCCCGTCGCGGTGATGACGAAGTCGGCAATGGGCAGCGCCTCTTCGAGGGTCGTCACCTGAAAGCCGTCCATCGCGGCCTGGAGGGCACAGATCGGGTCGATCTCGGTGACGATGACGCGAGCGCCTTGTCCGCGAAATGACTCAGCCGAGCCTTTGCCGACGTCGCCGTAGCCACAGACCACGGCGACCTTGCCACCAATGAGAATGTCCGTCGCACGATTAATACCGTCGATGAGTGAGTGGCGAACGCCGTACTTGTTGTCGAACTTGGACTTCGTGACGGCGTCGTTGACGTTGATCGCGGCGAAGAGTAGCGTTCCGTCGCGCTCCATCTCATAGAGCCGGTGCACGCCCGTCGTGGTCTCTTCCGAGACACCAACAATGCCTTGGGCCATGGGTTCGAAGATCTTCTCGCCACTCGTGATGATCTTGTTCAGGAGTTGCAAGATGACGACGTACTCTTCGGAGTCGGCCGACTCCGGGGCGGGCACGAAGCCGGCGCGTTCGAACTCGAGGCCCTTGTGCACGAGCAGCGTCGCGTCGCCACCGTCATCCAGGATCATCGTTGGTCCATCGAACCCGGGCCAACGAAGCAGCTGCTCGGTGCACCACCAGTACTCTTCGAGCGACTCGCCCTTCCAGGCAAAGACCGGCACACCCGAAGGCTCGTCGATCGTGCCGTGCGGCCCGACGACGATCGCCGCCGCGGCGTGGTCTTGGGTCGAAAAGATGTTGCAACTCACCCAGCGAACGTCCGCGCCCAGCGCGACGAGCGTCTCGATCAAGACAGCCGTCTGAATGGTCATGTGCAATGAGCCCGCGATGCGCGAACCCTTCAGAGGCTTGCTTTCGCCGAATTCCGCGCGCATGGCCATGAGGCCCGGCATCTCGTGTTCGGCCAAGATAATCTCCGCCCGACCGAAATCGGCGAGTGAGAGGTCAGCAACTTTGTAGGTGAAGGTGTCAGAGGTCATGGTGCTCCTAGGAGTTTGTAGTTTCCAGGCGCCGACCTCTGTCGCAGTCGCCTGGATTAATTGTAACGCTCAGACGCCCACCCGGAACTCAACCACGTCGCCGTCACGCATGACGTACTCCTTGCCTTCGACGCGCGCCTTGCCGGCGGCCTTTACCGCGGCCATGGTACCGGCCGCGATCAGGTCGTCGAAGGAGACGACTTCGGCCTTAATGAAGTGCTTTTGAAAGTCGGTGTGAATTTCGCCCGCCGCCTCGGGCGCGGTCTCGCCCTTTCGAATAGTCCACGCGCGCGCCTCTTTCGGCCCGGCGGTGAGAAAGGTTTGAAGGCCCAGCGTGGTAAAGCCCACGCGCGATAGTTGCGCGAGTCCGGACTCTTCTTGGCCGTAGGACTGCAAGAGCTCGAGCGCCTCGGCGTCGTCGAGGTCCGCGAGTTCGGCCTCGACTTTGGCGCAGAGCACGACGCTCGGCGAGGGCAGCACTGAGGCTTGGAGTTCTTGGCACCGTGCTGCACTGGCGAGGGTCGCTTCGTCAACGTTGAAGACGTAGATGAAGGGCTTGTCCGTCAAGAGGTGCAGTTCGTAGAGCACCTCACGGTCGAGTTCCTTACCGACTTGGGAGATCATGCGCCCGTCGTCGAGCACCGCTTGGGCCTTTTTGACCTCGGCGAGTTTCATCGCCGCGTCGCCCCCGCGTTTCGCGTCGCGCTCGAGTCGAGCGGCCGCGCGTTCGACGGTCTGTAGGTCGGCGAGGATGAGTTCGGTCTCGATGGTGGCGACGTCACTGGCGGGATCGATGCGACCGTCGACGTGAATGACGTCGTCGTCTTCAAAGACGCGCACGACTTCACAGATCGCGTCGCCTTCGCGAATCGCGGCCAGGAACTGATTGCCGAGACCCTCACCGGTCGAAGCGCCACGCACGATGCCCGCAATATCCACGAACGTCACCGTCGCGGCGATGATTTTCTCTGAGTGAAACATCGAGGCGAGGACGTTGAGTCGCTCGTCGGGTACCGCGACGATGCCCACGTTGGGCTCAATGGTCGCAAAGGGGTAGTTGGCCGCGAGCACGTGGTTCTTCGTGAGTGCGTTGAAGAGCGTTGATTTTCCGACGTTCGGCAGTCCGACGATGCCAATGGAGAGGCCCATAGAGGGTTCCAGGCTACTTCAAGGAAGTTCAGGAATTTCCGGACACGTTTGGTGTCACCTCGCGCTCATCGTTGCGAGGCACTCTTTAAGGCGTTGCTCTACGCTCGTGGACGTGAACGAACTCGAGGTTGTCGAAGGTTTCATTCCATTTGGTGAGTACGAGACGTGGTACCGCGTCACCGGCGACTTCAAGTCAGCGATGACGCCTTTGGTGGTAGTTCACGGTGGGCCGGGCTGTACGCACGACTATTTAGTCTCACTCGCCGAGATCGCCCGCTCAGGGCGAGCGGTCGTGCACTACGACCAAGTCGGCGGCGGCCGCTCTACCCTGATGCCCGAGAAGGGGCCAGAGTTCTGGACGGTCGACCTCTTCCTCGCCGAGCTCGACACTCTGCTGGCGTTCCTCGGGATTAAAGAGCGCTATCACTTGCTCGGGCAGTCGTGGGGTGGCATGTTGGGCGCCGAGCACGCCATTCGCCGTCCCGCAGGACTACGAGCGCTCGTGCTCAGCAACTCGCCGGCCTCGATGGCGTTGTGGGCGAGCGAAGCGAAGATCCTGCGCTCAAAGATGTCTCCTGCGATAGAAGCGGCTCTCGATCGACACGAGGAAGAGGGAACGACGACGGCTCCTGAGTACGTGGCCGCCACGCAGGCCTACTACGACGAACACGTGTGTCGGGTCGTTCCTAATCCACCAGAAGTGCTGCGCACGATGGAGTTCCTCGCGAAAGACCCCACCGTCTACAACACCATGAATGGACCCAACGAATTCTTCTGCATTGGCACATTGCGCAATTGGAGCGTGGTCGATCGGGTCGGCAACATCAACGCGTCGACGCTTCTGCTCTCGGGTCGTCACGACGAAGCGACGCCCGCAACGGTGCAACCGTTCTTTGACAACATTGCCGACGTGCGCTGGGAGATCTTCGAGGACTCGAGCCACATGCCCTTCGTCGAAGAACCAGAGAAATACCGGATCGTGGTGGAATCGTTTCTCGCTCAACACGACGAGTAGTAAGTGACGCACGCTCCGAGGAGTGCGAACGCCGCTGTTCACTCCTGCTGTGGCGTTTTCGATTCATCGCGATGTAGGTTTCGAGAATCGTGAAACACGATGTCAAGGCGCGCTCCCTGGGGGTGGACGACGAACAAGCCTTCGTCGACACGGTAGCGACCGCGCTGACGTAGGAAGGTTTCCTCGTCGACACCGCCCGCAGCCCCCGTGGCTATCATGCGAAGGGAGGCGGTCTAAATGGGTAACTTTTTCAGGTTGGTTTCGGCCGGACCCTTGTTTTTCGTCAGCTCTTGGGTGCTCATGATCTTCGCGGGTATCGTGTCGCACGACGTGGGCATCCGTCCCTTTGGCTACGTCACGTCAATGGTGGTAACCATTGGACTGTGGTTGACCGTGGCACCCGCGATCGGCGCCGTTTCTCAGCGGCATCGCCATTGGGGTCGCCACGACGGCTGAAATCCAACGTGGGTTCGTCACGTGAACCTCATTCGACCAAGCTGAGCCAGAACTCCTCCGCGGTGTCGAGTTCTTGTTGCACGCTGGCCAATTCAATCCCGAGTCGCGTCTGTTCCACGTGATCAGCTGAGGCCAGAAGTTTCTTCGTGAGTGAAGTCTTTCGTCGATCGAGACGCGACATCTCTTTTTCGGCGTCGCGAATCTGACGACCTCGAGAAATGTCCAGCGGGGCGGTCGTGGATATCGATGAGTCCTCCGCGTCGCTGAACGCGGACGTGTCCATCACGAGACCCGATGCTCGAGCGATCCAGGCGTCAATCCCGCCGGGCACGTCGGCGATCGTTCCGTCTTCGTGAACTTCCAACAATCGATCTGTCGTACGGCTGAGAAACGTTCGGTCGTGTGAGACAACGACCAAGGTCCCGGGCCATTGGCTCAGAAAGTCTTCGACGAGACGAATCGTCTCGAGATCGAGGTCGTTCGTCGGTTCGTCAAGGAACAGTACGTTCGGTCGCGTTGACAGGGCCAAGAGCAACTGCAGACGTCGTCGCTCACCCCCCGAGAGGTCTTTGGCCTTCGTCGACGGGAGGGCTCCAGTGAACCAGAACCGTTTCATGAGGGCAACGTCGTCGGGAGAACCGGGCACACCTCGAGGGCCAGCGACAAGTTCTTGGATGGTCTTCTCCAAATCCAGGTCGCCGACATTTTGCTCAAGGTACGACGTCACGACCGTGGGCCCGCGCTTCACCGTCCCCTTGGTGGGCTCGAGGTGTTGAGCGAGGAGATTCACCAACGTCGACTTTCCAGAACCGTTGGGTCCGACAATGCCCACGCGATCACCGGGACCTAATTCAAGGTTGACGTCGTGCACAATGCGTCGCCCGTTGTCGTAGCTGAAGGCGACGTTGTGCGCTTTGATGACCGTGTTGCCGAGTCGGGGTATGTCGGCGGTGAATTCGAGGGTTCCCTCGCGTGCCGCCGCTTTGGGGCGACGTGCCAAGAGACGCTTCGCCGCGTCAATGCGAGCCTGTGGCTTGGTGGAACGGGCTTTGACGCCACGACGCAGCCACGCCAACTCAGTACGCGCAAGATTTTGGCGTACTTGCTCGGCCGAGGCCGCCTGTGCTTCTCGTTCGGCTTGTGCCTCCAGCAATCGCGAGTAACCACCCGCGTGGACGAAGGTCTTGGCGCGATCTATTTCCACCATGCGGTTGGTGACCTGATCAAGTAAGAAGCGGTCGTGGCTGACCAAAACGACGGCGCCGCGGGAACTGATGATCTGCTGCTCGAGCCACTCAATGGCGTTTAAGTCCAGGTGGTTGGTTGGTTCGTCGAGAATAAGGATGTCGTTAGGTTCGCCAAAAACGCGAGCAAGCGCAACGCGCTTCAGTTGACCACCGGAGAGGTCGGTCGTCTCGGTATCGACGGCGGCGAGCATTCCCAATCGGTCGAGTGCCGCGTCAACTTGCCAACCAGAGCCCAGGGCGTTGCGGACCGTTCCAACCGGCAACGTGGGAATCTGTTCTAAGAAGCCCACTCGGGTGTCTCGTCCCCGTCGGATGTCGCCCGAATCTGGCTTGAGCGTTCCCGCAATGATTTTGAGCAGTGTGGTTTTGCCGACACCGTTGATACCCACGACGCCAATACGCTCGCCCGACGAGATCGTCAGGTAGAGGCTCTCTAAAAGAGTGCGGTCAGTGCCTTCAAGGGTGACCTTTTGCAGGTCGATGAGGATTGTCATTCGACCTACACGTTAATGATGAAGCGCCTCAACTACGTGCGAGTGTTCTCGATGCTTCACGCGCGAGATTTCGTTAGGGCTCCAGGGAGTTATCGGGGACGAAGCGGGTACGACGAGGTGACTTCGATCGTCGTGCGATGCGGACTATTCAGTTCAGTGCCTAGCGCTACGCTCTGGCCATTTCTACGTCGATTGCGCCATCACGTCGCCTGGCGAGCAACGCTGGCGTATCGTGGGCGCTCAAGATGCAAGGATTCTTGCGACATCTTCGAGTCGTTCAGGAACGACACGCCACCACATCCAACGGCCCCGCTTCTCACCAACGATGAGTCCCGCCTCGGCAAGAATTCTGGTGTGATGCGAGACGGTCGGCTGGCTTTTTCCTAAGGGCTCTTCGAGCGAGCAACTACAGACTTCGTCTTGCGAAGCCACGAGCGACAGCATCCGAAGCCGGACGGGATCGCTAAGGGCTCCAAAGATCTGGGCCATATCGCTGGCCTCAACTTCGGACAGCGCACCACCCACCAACGGGCCGCAGCAGCTAACGACTTTCTCATCGACGGCAATGGACTTTGGATGCGACATTTGCTCCAGAATACTATTGACAAGCATCGATGTGACGGTTACTCTTCTCATTGACAAATGTCAATGTAAGGAGGCCCTAGTGTCCAGACTGCAACTCGCCCTCAACGTGTCGAATCTCGAAGAGTCCATTGAGTTCTACTCCAAGTTCTTCAAAACTGAGCCAGCGAAAGTTCGTCCCGGCTACGCGAACTTCGCCATCGCCGAGCCACCGCTCAAGCTGGTCCTCTTTGAGAATCGCGAAGTTCCCGGCACGATCAATCACCTCGGCGTTGAGGTCTTTTCTGCGACCGAAGTAGTGGAGGCCACTCGCTACCTCGCGAGCGAGGGCTTCGATACCGACATCGAGGATGGAACGATCTGTTGCCACGCGCTCCAGGACAAGGTGTGGGTGGACGGACCAGACGGTTCGCGCTGGGAGGTCTACACAGTTCTGGCTGATGCCAGCGAAACCCCTTCCTTAGCTGGTGACGAGATGTGCTGCACGACCGCGACGTCGACCACGTCAGAAACCGCGCCATGTTGCTGAGTGGACGCCTAAGCCGAGTTCGGGCGCGATCGTGAGCGACGCCATGGTGGAGCAATTACAGGACAGGGAACTGAGCCCGCCGGTCATCAAACGTTTGTCGTTCCTCGATCGGTTCCTTCCGGCATGGATCATTCTTGCGATGGCCGTAGGAATCGGGCTCGGTCGGGCAATACCGAGCCTCAACACGCACCTCAATGCGGTGCAGGTGACCTCAGGCACGTCGTTGCCAATATTCATCGGACTGCTCGTCATGATGTACCCGGTACTGGCGAAGGTTCGCTACGACCGGTTAGGAACGGTGACGCGCGACCGAAAGCTATTGGTCTCGTCCCTTGTCCTTAACTGGTTGATCGGCCCGGCGGTCATGTTCACCCTGGCTTGGTTGCTGTTGCCCGACCTGCCGACCTACAGGACGGGTCTCATAATCGTTGGCCTCGCACGTTGCATCGCCATGGTGCTGATTTGGAATGATTTGTCGGGCGGTAACCGCGAGGCGGCGGCCGTTCTCGTAGCGATTAACTCGTTGTTTCAGATCGTCGCGTTCGCCCTGCTCGGCTACTTCTATTTGAAGGTGCTTCCAGAATGGCTCGGCCTCAGCACGGTGGGCCTGCATCTTTCCATTGGCCGAATCGCCGAAACCGTTGCTATTTTCCTGGGAATACCACTCGTTGCGGGCTATCTCACGCGTACGCTCGGCGAACGTCGGCGCGGTCGAGAGTGGTATGAAACCAAGCTATTGCCGCGACTTGGCCCCTTCGCTCTCTACGGCCTGCTCTTCACCATCGTTATCCTCTTCGCTCTTCAGGGTCACACCATCACCGCGCGCCCCGGCGACGTGGCGCGTATTGCGCTGCCGTTGCTGTGCTATTTCGCGATCATGTGGTTCGGGTCATTCGCACTCGGGAGAGCGCTTGGCCTTCCCTACGACCGGACCGCGACCTTGGCCTTTACGGCTGCGGGCAATAACTTCGAACTAGCAATTGCCGTTGCCATTGGTGTCTTTGGTGTTACGAGTGGCGAAGCGTTGGCCGGTGTGGTCGGACCTCTCATTGAGGTGCCAGTACTCGTTGGGCTGGTCTACGTATCGCTGTGGGCGAAGCGTCGATTTTACGCTTCGGATACCGCCGTCGAAGTGGCCGCATGAGCAAGCGTCCCGAAATTCTCTTTCTTTGCGTGCACAATGCGGGGAGGTCGCAGATGGCCGCCGCGTTCGCCCGCGAGATCGGCGGGGAGAGCGTAGTAATTCACTCGGCTGGATCCGCTCCGGGAGAGACTTTGAATTCCGCAGTAGTGGCCGTGATGCTGGAGAAGGGTATCGACATATCCAGCGAGACTCCGCGCAAGTTGACCGAAGAAATGGGCCGAAGCGCCGACGTCGTCGTCACGATGGGCTGCGGCGACGCTTGTCCCGTGTACCTCGGCAAGCGGTACCTCGACTGGGAGTTGACCGACCCCGCCGGCAAAGCAATCGGCGACGTCCGTCCAATTCGGGATGACATTGAAAAACGCGTTCGGAGCTTGATCGCCGACCTCTTGAAGGCCGATTCTTAGTCCGGTGAACGGCCGACTTCGACCCGCGTGAATTTCGCGAACTGACACCGTAGATGCTCGGGCGCGTCACTGAACTTGTCAACACTATGGCGAAGCTGAGGACGTTGTGGCCCATTGGCTGGATCATCGGCTTCAACGCATCTATGCATCTAATTACCGCTCCGCGTAGGGCGCTCAACGAGTCGGCCCACATCATAAGACCGTCCCGTTGCCATTTTTGCACCCTTTCGAAAGAATGGAGCAACGACTGTGGCTCCCGTAGCGGCAGATCGTGCGCCGTATTTGTTGGTCCAAGGTCATGAGCCCGCATCACGATCAATGATGCGGCGACTCACCGCGATACTTCGGGCGCTCCCAATGGCGAGATATATCATCGGAGTGTTTCCCGATGCTCAATCGCGACCTCTCGAAAGTTTGGAGCAAGATTGGAGCAGAGGGGTAGCGCTCCCGTAGCTCAGGGGATAGAGCAATGGTTTCCTAATCCGAAGATTTACGTGGGAGTGGATGGGTAACGCTGGAAATTAAAGCATTTTTCTGGCTTTGAGCGCGTTGCGGAGCAAGCATATTGGGGAAAAGTGGAGCAAGATTGGAGCAAGTCGAGGTCCAAATCTCCTCGCTTGTCCCTCGTTGAGCCACCACGAAAATGGACGTTGCGAGGTCTAGTACTCGAGGGGTAGTTATCTTCACTTTTCCATACTGCGGTGACCTTCGTACTGGAGGCGAGGTATCGGCACGCGCCGTATCTTCATCATTGTGAATATTTTCCATATGTGAAGCCAATGAAGGTTCCTATTCAACATGTTTCTTCGTGATAGCGAAGATTTTGTCTAATATTCGAGAAGAAATGACAAAAGACGAGAATATCTTCATAATCATGAAGATTTCGCTAAATATTTGGCCTATAATGGCTGAAGGTCAATAAAACTTCATAATCGTGAAGAAACAGGGAGGTACAAATGCAATCTCTCGGATCTCAAATCCGAATGCGAAGGCGAGCGCTCAAGTTAACCCAACAAGAGTTGGCCGACCTTGCCGAAGTTTCGTCGCACTTCGTCTTGGACGTAGAGAAGGGAAGAGAGTCAATTCGACTCGACAAATTGACGAAGGTTCTCAAAGTGCTCGGCCTCAATTTGGAACTGAAACTGAGGTCTTAGTGAGTGACCTTGAACTCATGCGAACAATACAGGTCGCAGACGTGTACAAAGCGACACGCAAGGCCGCACAACTAAGGCGAACCGCATCGGGAACGGAATTCGTCTATCTACCTGAATATCTCGATGGCGGAATCTCCGTCGCAACGACTTTGCCGTTATCTAGTGAACCACGATTCACGACTCCGGGATCCGTTCCTCCATTCTTTGCTGGACTCTTGCCCGAAGGCCGACGGCTCTTGGGTTTGCGCAGGTCGGTTAAGACTTCGGCCGATGATGAATTTTCACTCTTATTAGCAGTCGGTCAGGATCCAGTTGGTGACGTCCAAGTAGTTCCCGAGCATGAGCAGCCGTTCGAGCAGGAACCGCTGATCACCGTTCGAACATCTTTTGAAGAGGTTCGTTTCCGTGAGGTTCTTGCTGACGCGGGAGAAATTGACAAGGTGTCCATACCTGGAGTTCAGGAGAAGGCTTCCGCGGGAATGATCTCTGTTCCAGTTGCGTTGTCAGGCAATCGATACATACTGAAGATTGATCCGCCGGAGTACCCCCACGTCGTCGAGAATGAGTTCTACTTCATCTCCTTTGCGAAGGCCATTGGCATTCCAACGGTGGATGCCCAACTCGTGCAAGACGCCGTTGGGACTAAAGGGCTGCTTCTTCAGCGCTTTGATCGCGTAAGCGAACTTGATGGAGGAACCACTGCGCTCGCGTGCGAAGACGCGTGTCAACTTTTGGGACGGTGGCCCGGTGACAAGTACAACGTCAGTTACGAAGACGTTGCTCACGCTGTCGCTTCCGTTTGTGCCGCCGGAGTTATTGCATCGCGTGATGTGTTTCGCCAGATCTGCTTTGCGTGGCTCACCGGAAATGGAGATGTGCACGCCAAAAATATTTCGGTGATCAGATCGCTTCTCGGAGAATGGTCGGTTTCGCCCGCGTACGACCTTCCTTCGACAGTTCTCTATGGCGACGATTCAATGGCGCTGACTCTCGATGGAAGAACAACCGAGCTGTCACGACGGGCCGTGATCTCGTACGCGTCAACCATAGGACTAAGTGAAATTGCTGCAACCAAGATTCTCGATGGTCTCCTTTCCGACACAGAACCAATTTTGGATGACCTGAAGGAAGGTGCCTTGCCATTCGACGAGAACACCGTCAATAGGACTCTTAGAGTGCTCAGACATCGGCGAAATCTACTTCAGGGTAAATGAGGTTCATTCGAGAACAGTTCTTGGGTCGCTGTTCCGCTTTGCGTACTTTGAATCGTCAACTTGCTCTTGGTGAACTCGCTTGTACGATAGGAATGTTTCGATGTACTTTGACGGCTACTTGAAAATTGGAGCGTGATTGGAGCAGAGGAGCAACGCTCCCGTAGCTCAGGGAATAGAGCAATGGTTTCCTAATCCGAAGATTCGCATGCGAGTGGCTGGGGAACGATGGAAATTAAAGCATTTTGCTGGCTTTGAGCGCGTTGCGGACCAAGCATATTGAAGAAAAGTGGAACAAGATTGGAGCAAATCGAAGTAGAGATTGTTCCTCTCGGTGGTCGTTGAGTCGCCACCTTAAAGTCGACTTCACAGGTGCCTCACCTTTGCCTGGAGTGGTATCATGACACCATGACGAAGAACCTCACCATTCGAATCCCCGACGAAGTTGCGGCCAACGCCGAAGCGATTGCTCGCGTGGACGGTGTGAGCTTGAACGAGACCGTTAAGCAGTCCCTCGTTGAGGCTGTCGAGCGGCGTCGGAATAACCCAGAGTTCAAGGCCCGGTTGAAGAAAATTATCGAAGAGGATCGCGAGTTGCTCGAACGCCTCGCGAAGTGAACGTCGAGTATCCAGACCTGACCGACTATCTTGCCGTCGCTAGCGCCGTGACGGGTCTCGATGATCAAACGCTTCTCACCGCTACCAAGTTGGATCTGGCTGACTCCGCTCTGCACGCTCCGTCGGCCGGTTTCGGCGAGCAAGACCTTTACCCGGAATTTGTCGACAAGGCGGCAGTGTTGCTCGTGCGGCTCGTGAAGAACCATCCGCTACTCGACGGCAACAAACGTGCTGCATGGGTAACGCTGCGACTCTTCATTGACATGAATGGGTGGTTGTGGAATCCCTATCCGTCCACAGACGAAGCTGAGCAAGCTGTGCTTTCTGTCGCGTCGGGGGAATGGAACGAAGAGCGTGCGGCCGTGTGGCTACGGACTCATCTGATAAGACCCGCCGCAGAAGAAAAGTGACTAGCCCACGAATCGCGGCGGGATTCGCAGAGGGAGCGGGGTACGCGGCTTGACTTGTTGGTGTCAAAGTAATGAGCCTTAATCGCGATTAATTGTGCGACGACTTTCCGCTATCGCCAAGCACCTCCCAAAGGCGAGATATATCATCGGAGTGTCTCTCGATGCGCTATCTCGAGTTCTTGAAAGTTTGGAGCAAGATTGGAGCAGAGAGGTAACGCTCCCGTAGCTCAGGGGATAGAGCAATGGTTTCCTAAACCGTGTGCGCAGGTTCGAATCCTGCCGGGGGCACTAGAGGAGGGCCGGTGGAAAGAGCCGCAGCAGTTGAAGTTCTGACCGGATTGCATCAAGCGCAAAATGACTTTTACGGTGGCGGAGTCGACACTGAATTGCGATTGGTTTTGGCGGATGAGATTATCTGGACGGTGCCGGGCGCGAACGCGATTGCCGGTACGTACCGGGGCATCGACGAAGTTCTCCACTACTTTGAGCGACGTAGAGCCATCGCGGACTCGACCTTTCAACTTCAACGGCTTGACGTGCTGGTGGGAGAGGGCCAACGTATCGCGGCCCTAGTCGACGGCCGGGCGATCGTTAGAGGCGTTGAACAATCGTGGTCCACCGTCGCTCTCTACGATATTGCGGGCACGCGCGTCAGCGCGTGCTGGCTCTTGCCACTGGACCCAACCGAGTTCGACGCGATTTGGTCCTTGTAGAGTCTGATTTTTCTCAATCGTTCGGACAGTTCAGTGATCTCTAAGGTAAAGTTGACTCCCGAGTGCGAGTATCACGATTGAAAGAACGATGGGGGTCAATACGGGACCGATCCACGTCATCGGTATCAGGAAGAAGACGTCTTTGGTCAAGAAACTTCGGGGCCAGTTATCGAGAATTCGAAGGAAGAGATAGTACGCGAGATCCCAGCACGCGAAACCAACTAAGAACGCCCCGAGACGCTGGAGCCAGCGATTGGCGGCTACGAAGGCGAGGGCGGCGAGCATCACGATCGTGGCACTCTCTCGAGTGATTTCGATGTCACTAATGCGGTGAGTGAGCAGTATCGAATGAGCGGGTTGGACGAAGGTTATGAATCCTAGATTCAAGAGGACCTTGTAGTGCGAGAGCGGGTAGTTCTGGTGGAAGTGAATCAGGGCTCGTATGTAGTACACGACGGCGGCTTCGACAAAACCAAACGCTACGCCAAAGACCACGAGAACCACGAGATTCGTCCGCTGCAATCGGTTGGTTTGCGTTAAGCGACGCACCCTTTCAGTGTAATGACGAGTACTTGATTCTTTTGTGGTCGCCGTGAAGGCGAACCTTTCACGTGAGATGAAAGGTTCGCTCGTTTACGTCGCCGATGCTGCACACAGAAACTATGTTGGAACCGTCGCGTCAATATTCGTGGGGAGCAACTCTTGACAACCATGACGTACCGACCAGCATTCGTACGTAGCGACGACGTCACCGCGTGCGTCCGATCGTGACAGCCTCGCCAGGTACCGTAACGACCCTCGCGAAGGCTGTTCGAGCGCGTCGGATCAGTGCCACTGCGGTCGTCAATGCTTCGATGCAGCGCATAGAGGACGCTGCGGTCGTCAACGTCATTGCAGAAGAGACCTACGACGAGGCTCTTCAACAAGCGCACCTGATCGACAACAACACGTCGCTCCAAGGCGTGCTGGTTGGTGTTCCCACTTTGATCAAAGATTTAGAAGACCTCGCCGGTCACCCTACGAGGAGGGGTTCGCTCGCTCTGCGCGATGTCGCTCCCGCCAAATCCAACGGTGTCGTTCCGAGTCGACTTCTTCAAGCCGGTGCGGTGGTTATTGGAAAGTCAACGCTGCCCGAGTTCGCGATCGAGGGATACACCGTGAATCTCTTGACCGGGATTACGCGCAACCCCTGGAACCTCGACTACTCACCCGGTGGCTCAAGTGGCGGATCCGCCGCCGCGCTCGCGGCTGGTTTGGCAGGTATCGCAACCGCAACCGATGGTGGTGGCTCTGTTCGTATCCCGAGCTCTCTCTGTGGACTCGTCGGTCTCAAGCCCACGAATGGCGCGGTGGGTCGATGGCCGACCCCCGATTGGATTGACTACTCCACCGATGGCCCTCTGGCCACGTCGTGCGACGATCTTCGTTTGATCTATGACGTCATGCGCGGTCCCGTTGGGGGCGATCCGACGTCACCACCTCTCGCGCTCGAAGGACAGTGGGCTCGTCACGAAGGTCGGCCAGTTCGCCTTTTCGCGGCTGAACGGACCTCTCCCTTCGGGCCACTCAGTGCAGGGGTCGAAGCGCTCTTTCATGAAGCCGTCCAAGCGTTCGCCGATCGCTTCGACACGCCAGTCATCTGGCTCGAAGCGGAGGGATTCTTTGTCGACGGCGACCCCGACCTTGATTGGTTCACTGTTACGAGTGCCGAGCACGTGGCCTCTCTCGGTCGTGGATGGGTAATTGAGCATATGGACGAGTTCCACGTCGCCACCCAGGAGTTCTTCGCCACTGGACTAAACGTCAGGGTTGATGAGTATCTCGCGGCTCGGCGGCGACGGTACCTCTACGTTCGACGGATGGATGAGTTGCTCAACCCAAATGGACTGTTGCTTACGCCGAGTGTCACGGTGGATGGCTGGCTCGCCGATGGACGAAGGCACGCGGACGCCGAAGTTCACGGACTCGCTCCTGAGGTCCTCGCGACTGTTCTACAGAACATCACGGGTAATCCCGCCGTGAGTATTCCTTTTGGTCTGCTTCCCTCGGGTTTGCCGTTTGGACTTCAAATCACTGCCGAGCACTATCACGACTACCGCTTGCTCGACATCGCCACGCTGATGGAAGCGGCGTACCCCTGGATCCGCACGGCCCCGGGCTACGAGGGTCTCGAAACGGTGTTGGACTTGGTCTAGGGCGTTGCGAGTCCCGCTCAACTCTTCGTGAAACAATAGGAGACGTGTACGTACCTCCCAAATTTGCGGTGGATGACGATGAAGCGTGGCGGATCGTAAGGGACGCCGGCGCTGGCATGCTCGTCATTTCGACGCCGAACGGCCTCGAGAGTGTCTTCGTTCCCATCGTGGTGAGTGAGGATCGCCGCACGATCGTTTCGCACCTCGCGAAGGCTAACGCTTGGTGGAAATCGGTTCAAGACGACACCGAGGTCCTCGCCATTTTTCTCGCGGCGAGTGCCTACGTGACGCCGTCGTACTATCCGAGTCGTTTAGAAACTCCGGGCGTGGTGCCCACGTGGAACTACGTCGCGGCCGAAGTGCGAGGTCGATTGACACTTCACGAAGACCTCGAGTGGAAACAGAATCAGGTTCGTAGCGTCACCCAACAGTTCGAACGCGGCCGCAGTCCCGAGTGGCGGGTCGACGATTTGGATCAGCAGTACCGAGAGCAACAACTAAAGGCGATTGTCGGCATCGAAATAAGTGTGCTCTCAATTCAGGGTAAGGCCAAGTTGTCTCAGAATCGTCCTCAAATCGATCACGACAGTGTGCGTGATTACTTCGCTGCAGGAACGCTCGGCGAACAAAATGTCGCCTCACGGATGAAGCCAATTGACTAGATTACAAACTCGTCTTCCGTCAAGGGCACCTCGGCTTCGCAAAGTAAAGGTCGTGGCTTTGTCGGCTAGCACCGGCCGGTACTCCGTCGTCTCTCCTGGCCACGGCGAGCTATTCGCTTTACTTCGTTACGGGGCGAATCTTTGTTCGCACATTTCTCGCGTCAGTCATACTTTGGCCGAGGAACTCCGCTAATTTCTTCGCAGGCGTTGCAAAGGCAGCGCCGGGGGCGAGTTATATCGAAGTTCCGTTGTACGTCATGGGGGGAACTATGAGCGAGGGATTTACGTCAGAGTCACTTGGTGCGAAAGTACCGCTAGTGCCGGGTGAACATGAACGCCTACGTCAGGGAGTACTAGGGCTCCTCGACATTGCGGCCGCGACGATGGCCAACATCGGGCCGGCCATGAGCTTCTACTTCGGCTTCGGCTTTCTCGCCATCACCGCCGGACTGGCATCACCACTGACCATCATTGCCGCCGGTGTGGCCATTTTGTTTCTCGGCAACACGTTGTCCGAGTTCACCAAAGTCATGCCGTCAACCGGTGGCTTCATCTCCTTTATTGGCAAGACCTTTGGCGCTCGCGCCGGAGTCACCACGGCGATATTGACGGGTGCGGGTTACATCGCGGCCATGGCGTCGGTGATCGCCATCGTTGGTGGGTTCTTCCAGATGATTCTGCAGAACTACCACGTCGCTGGCTTACAGAGTGTGCCCTGGATCATCTGGGTGTTGCTCTTCTTGGCCTTTGCGTCGTTCATGATGGTGCGCGGAATCTCCATATCTACGAAAATGGCCGGGCTCTTCTTCGCCTTTGAGATGGTCATCATGATTGTGATCAGCATCATTACGTTGGTGAAGTTTCACGCCCACATCAACTTCCAGCCCTTTGAACCGAAGAACATCACTGGCGGATTCAAAGGACTGGCCGAAGGGTTCCCGCTCGCGATCTATCTCTTTATTGGTTGGGAGAACTCGGCGGCACTCGCCGAAGAGACCAATAATCCTCGAAAGAACGTGCCGAAGGCCGTGTTCACGTCGATCTGCATTATGTTGGTCGCGTACACGTTCTTCGCGTTCGCCACGGTGGTTGGTTTTAAGGACAATGTCACCACGTTGGGCGCCGCGGCCGTGCCGTTCTTGACAATTGCCAAAGAGGTGTTCGCCGTCGCGCTCTTCTTCGCCTTCCTCGCGGGAATGACCTCAACGCTCGGTGCCCTCATCGCTGGCACGAACTCTCAAGCGCGCCTTATCTTCAACGCGGGGCGAGAAGGACTGCTGCCATCCTTCATCGGCAAAGTTCACTCGAGCCGTCGCACGCCAATGAACGCGCTGTTCGTCTTTTTGGGACTCGGACTGGCGATAATTGGCATCTGGGGACTCGGCCACATCTTTGGCGGTCACGCGGAGTCGGGCAACATGAGTGCACTCACGATGTTTGTCGAATCCTCGACGTTTGGCACCATCCTCTTGCTCATCGTCTATGGACTCAGCAACTTGGCGCTGCCGTTTTACTATAAGAAGCATCACCCCAATCTGTACAACCCGTTCCGTCACGCGGTGTTGCCCGTACTTGGCGTGTTGTGGATCTTGGTGCCGCTCTACTACTTGGCCAAGCCCGGCCAACCAACGCCTTTCAACTGGTATCCGTACATGGCGCTTGTTGTTCTGGTTCTGGCCTTCATCTACTCGGTCGTTCTCGTGAAGCGCGATCCTGGCATTGGCGATCGAGTCGGCTCAATCATTGCTGACGAGTAAGGCGTCAATCACTTCAGTCCGGGGTTGACTTCACTGGAATTCAACCTCGGACGTCGAACACGGCGACGCGTGGATTGCGACGGGCTTGCGAGGGGCAATTGGTGTCCAACGCCGCGCCTACCCAGACGGACATGGCTGCGAAGTGGTACGGAAATCGACCAGCGCGACGAAGCCAATCGTGGGCACCGAGGTGAGCTTTGACGGAGCGCGGTAATGAGTTGGCCGCAGGCAGTTAGGGGACGCTTCAGGGTATTCCCTCATTACCAGAGTTTTCGTCCCGCTTTAACGTGCACTCAATGGCTGGAATCGTGCGATCGAAACGCCGCGAGAGGAGATTGAGCCTTGACAGATGGAACTAATCCAGGCTCGCGCGGCGACTCGATTGCCCGGAATCGTTGGCTGGTCCACCTCGCGCTGATTCTTGGATTTTTGGCCGCGGTGATATCGGCGATTTTCCTTTCGCGCAAATATTTTGGTTACTCGGGAACCACTGATCACTCCATCATCGGACTAGCGCTCCTCGGTTTCGTGATCGTGCACCTGACGCAGCGCCGTCACACCGTGCGACGACTCATCTCCAGGCTTTTTGGTCGGACGAATTCGCCAAGCCGTCAGACACGCTTGGCCGTATCGGACACGATTCTGTGGGTTCTCACGTTGAACGCCTTGATTTCGGGTGTAGCCGACTTCGTGGTCGGTCACACGATCTTCCTAGCGATTCCCGGTCCGCACATCCTCCACAAGTGGCACGCGATGTCAGTCCTGGTGCTTCTCGTGTACGTCATCGTTCACGTGGTTCGACGCAGAAAGCGCCTTCGGACTTCGCATATTCGCTGACGCGCGGGGCCATGACTTGCGTAGGGTTCCGAGTGATGAGATTCCCACTGCTCTAGCTCGTTGCGAGGTGCACCGTTCAGATTTCGTAGCTTATTCGAACGAGGTCGCTACGTTGTTGGCTGATGTACCAGTCGCTGACGCTCGCGACGTCGATCGTCGCTCGGATGGAGGTTGGTTCCGGGCTTTGCGCTTCGGCGATGACTTCACCGCTCGGTGCTATCACCATCGTCGGGCAATGTCGGTCGGGGTGAGCGACGTTGGCGGCGATCACGAAACGCTGCGTCTCGGCCGCTCGGCTTATGAGATGGCTCCTCCAAACATCCATTGACTCTTCGGGGTTGGCCGCGTTGGCCAGGTAGACAAAGAGTTGCGCGCCTTCGCGCGCGGGGCAGTGCCACTGATCGGGGAAGCGAATCTCGCGACAGAGCTGTGGGCTCACCACGACCGACTGCTCGTCGAACGTGAGATCGAACAGCGCCAGAACCGAGCCAGCGACCAGCTGGGAACGCTCGTGCGTCGCCAGGTTCACTTTTCGGTAGACGTGGTGCTCGCCTTCCGGCGAGAAGTAGAGCACCACGTTGGACCAGGCCCCGCCGTCGAAGAGCAGCGTGCCGCAGAACAAGTGGACGTTCTTTTGACGAACCGTCTCGGCAATAACGTCAATGGCGTCAGATACCACTCGGGGATCGAGGGCGGACAGTCCCGAAAGCTGATCGTCGTAGCCAGAGATCATCCCTTCGGGAAGGACGACGAGATCCTGGGCGTTGGCCTCATCGAGCACTGAGCGCACGGTTGTCACGTTGTTGGCGACGTTCCAACTAATCGGGACCTGGGCGAGCAGGACGTTTACGACCACTGGTGTCTTCTCTCGTTTGCTGGACCATGATTGAAGCAGATCCTGCGAACATTGTGTCACTCGAAGGTCCAGCGATCCGAATTCGGATTCTCGAATCTTGCCGTGGCTCGCTGGCGCGAGAACTACGGCCATCGACGAGTGAACCTTCCTTCGTCAGCGCTGGAGAACGTCCGCGTGTCGCGCGCTAGGGCTGCGAACTGATGGATGCGCGTCGCGCAGTGAACACGCCGGTATCCTTGGTGACCTTCAGCATGCCGGCGCCACGGTGCATGCGCTGTTCGGTTTCGGCCCGAAGTCGTCGCACCTCTTCTGGCGAGGCGTCTTCACCCGGGGGAGTCGAGGTAAGGTAGGCCACGACGTCATCAACATCGGTGCACGCTAATCCATCTTCAAATTGGCGCCACTCAATATCAATAAAGTGTTGCGCTAAGAGTGCGCGACCGGTATGCGAGCCGAAGGCGTCAGCGCGGGTTCCACTTTGACGAGTACCGAACACGGCGGCTTTGATGTCGAATAACTCTTGAAGATGCTTCGGACCATTGGTGGAGGCCACGAGCGTTCCGCCAGGACGGAGAACTCGGTGTATCTCAGCGAGCGCCCGCGCCGGGTCGGGCGCGTGGTACAGCATCTGGTTGGCGATGGCGAGATCAAACGAAGCGTTCTCGAATGGCAGATTTTCAACGTCAGCTTCGAGGCCCGAGACGTTCGTCAGCGACTCGCGAACTCGCGACAGCGAGACGTCCACCATCCCTGGCGATAGATCGGTCAACGTTATTCGCAAATTTTTATCGACAGCGTCGGGCAGGGCCGACCAGAGGAGCCCCGTCCCGCAACCAACCTCTAGGACATCGCGAACGGTATTCCATTGGATGTTGGTGTGGAGCCAATCGAACCAGTCGACCTTTGACGTCGCGTACTTCGAGTGGAGCCGTATCCGCGCGTTCAACTTGTCCGATGTTCCGTACTGTTGTGCGCGCAAATAGTTAACGTCGCGAGCCGACCAGAGGTCGTCGCCATTTCGATTGGGTTGTTCGGCTCTCATTGCAGTTCAATTGAATCACGCGCAGAGCGATCGCGCCGTATGCATGGGACGTTAAGAACGCGCACGGACAATTGCGGAGTCGTTGGTCTCAAAACGTCAGAGAATTACGTAGACGATGGAATGCCAACTGCCCTCGAGCGATAACTGAGGGTCATACGGAGTCAGAATAGGAGAGTGGACGCCCAATACACGCCCGGAGGCGAGCTCATTGACGACGACGTTCCTTGGGAGCCTTGGACGCCAGAGGAAGTGGCACTTCGTCTCGCCAACGTGAGTACGCGGTGGTACGTCGTGGCGGGGTGGGCCCTTGATCTCTTTCGAGATCGAGTGACACGACCACATGAGGACATCGAAATCGGCGTGCCGGTGGAGAGTTTCGGTACTATCAGATCGGCGCTTTCCTCATACGAGTTCGACGTTGTTGGTTCTGGTCGGCGCTGGCCACTTGAGGATCCGGCGTTTGACACGCACTTTCAGACGTGGGTTCGCGACGCAGAGTCCGGCGTCTATCACCTCGACGTCTTTCGAGATCCGCACGATGGAGACGAATGGATTTGTCGGCGCGATTCTTCAATTCGTATGCCGTATGACCAAGTGATTCGCTTTACTGACGATGCAATTCCCTATATGTCGCCCGAAATTGTCCTGCTGTTCAAAGCGAAGGCGACTCGAGAAAAAGACCAAAGAGATTTTGACGACGTGTTGCCTCTTCTCGACCAACGCCAAACGATCTGGCTCAGAGCCAGTCTCGAACTACTGCATCCGGGACACCCTTGGTTGGCGAAGCTCTTTATCACTTGAGCGTTACAAGAAGTGAAGTACGAACATCTTGATCGACTTGTTTCGTTCAAGCTCGCTTACGGATAAGAGCCGAAGTGCCCCAAGCCAAGGCAAGAGCCAGGGCGACGAGAATGACAGTTTCCGTTCCCTCGAAGTACCAGAACCGGCTCGATGGTTGGTAACTCACCCAGTACGAATAGTGATGTTGCGCGAGCCACACTCCAGGCGTCTTTGATTCTCCAAACCCGTGGATGGTCAGCATCTTTTCGGCGTGCGTCGTAAGAACATTTCCATTGGGGCCCGTGTACCACCCCTTCACGAGCCAACTGCCCGCTGGCGCCTTCGAGATGCCTGGTTGGGCGAACTGATTTAACGGTCCATATCCTGATCCAGACGGCACCGTCTTCATGACTTTGGCACCAAGCGCGAGCAGTTGGAAGTCAAGCTTCCAGTACGCGGCGATGATGGCGGCGCCCGCGACAGCACCAGTGACGGCCATCGCGCTCACGACGCGCTTGGTAAGCGCACCGAAGAACACACCGAGCGCCAAAGAGAAGAGTGTCCACGCCCCCAAAGTGAGTCCCGTGACGTCGAACTCGCCAGTCTGCCAGTGACTCATCAAACTCACGGCGTTGAACGGTACTGAGTAGGACGTCGCGAACAGGCCGAGCAAGCACGCGGCGGTGACGACGACTGCTGCGAGAAGCGTGAACTTCAACGCGAACCAGAGAACCCTTGGCATACCCTGGGTCCACGTGAATCGGTACGTTCCAGATTCGAACTCGCGCGCGATGAGCGGCGCCCCGAGAAACATACCGACAACGACGGGTATGACGTGCAGGACAATATCGATGGCCGTGAGGTTGATTTCGGAGTCAAGGAGGCGACTCTGCACTGCCATGCACGTCGACTCATTCGCACCTCTCGTGGGACACCCGTTCGTGACCCACTGGGCGTGCAACGAATGAATTGCCGGGTACGTCGCCAACATGTAGATCGCTAGACCTCCAAAGAGACCGAGAATTCCAAACACCATGAAGCGATGCTGAAGCCAGGTCACTCGAATCATGGACTTCCACGGCAACGGGATTTTTTTGACTGTTGAAGTCTGAGGGGCGAGGGTGACCGTGCTCACGATCTCACTCCACGAACGTGGGACACCACGTCGTTTGATGACCTGAGCGCCGAAGAGTGCGGATCTCGCAAGTACGCGAGAACCAACTCCTCAAGTGATACTGACGACGACTCCCAATTTTCGCCGATCGACGTCGCGCCTCGAGTGCGCACCAGTACGCGCGCCTGTCGATCTGCTCGGTACGTCTGCACGATGTCAACAGTCCCGCTCAATCGATCCAGGTCTTCAACGGGGCCGGTGAGAAACGCGTGTCGATTCATGAGTTCGTCGATTTCACTGGCAATTTGTACTCGGCCGGAATTGATCACGATTAAGTAGTCGGCCACACGCTCGAGTTCTGAGACGACGTGCGACGAGAACACCACTGACAGGCCTTCTTCGGCGGTGGCGGCCATGAGGACGCCCATGAATTCGTAGCGCGCCAGTGGGTCCAGGCGCGCAAGTGGTTCGTCCAGGACCAAGAGCTCGGGGTGACGGGCGAGAGCCAGCGCCAAGGCCAGTTGCGCTTGTTGACCACCCGAAAGTTTTCCGACCCCCTGGTCGAGTCGTATACCCAGGTCGTCCAATCGACGTCGAGCCAACGTGGTGTCGAAGTTACGGTTCAAGTTTCGCGTTACCTCGATCATCTGAGCGACTGAGAGGTATTTGTAGAGCGGTGCGTCCTGTGCCACGAAGGCCACTCGATCAAGAGCGTCGGGTGAACCGGCGCTGAGACCATCAAGTACGAAAGCTCCTCCCGTGCTCGCCTCGACGAGACCTATTAGACAGTGCAGCAATGTCGTCTTGCCGGCGCCGTTCGGACCGACGATCGCCACGACGTGACCAGCCGGCACTGAGAGTGAGCAACCCTGGAGCGCCCAACGCTTGCCGTAGCGCTTGCCGAGGTCGGAAGCGTCGAAGGCGTTCACGCGATCTCCTCAGCGCGCTTAACTTTTCCCGAATCGGTGGCACTCCCTGCGCCCGCGATGAACTCTTGCAGAGTGCTGGCGAACAGCGCGACGATGTCGTTTTCGTCGAGCCCGGCGACTCTGGCTTCGGCCAGCCATCCACGCAGAAGAGATTGCCGGAGCGCGTTGAGTTGCGCCAATCCGATTGTGTGGGGCTCGGCGACAATGAACGTACCTCGACCGGGACGCCCGACGGCGATGCCCTTCCTCTCGAGATCGGCGTAGGCCTTGATGACCGTATTTGGATTTATCGATAGCGAACCAACGACGTCCTTCACCCGAGGTAACTGATCACCGAGTTGGAGATAGCCGAGCCTTAGCGCGTGCTCAACTTGATGCACTAATTGGAGGTAGGTCGGGACACCGGACTTGACGTCAAGCCGGAAACTGATGAAGGATACAAACTCAACTGCGTCACCATAGGGAAGGTCCGGGACTTTATCTATTATCATAGATAAAGAACATTACTCTGAAATCTGAGAGGGAGTGCGTAACCTTCGAGACTTCTTACCGTCGTTTCCGAATCCTGAGTGGATAGGGTGCCTCGTGGCAAGAGATTCAGATACTTCGACCAAAGTGACCGTGCTTGGATGCGCCGGGTCCTCGTACGACGAAGGGTTACGACTGCCGTGTTCGGGCTACTTACTTGAGAGCTCCGAGACCGCAATACTGCTGGACTGCGGATATGGCACCTTTGATTCGTTTTTGCTTCATGCTCCCACTACGCGGATAGATGCAATTTTCGTAAGCCACGCGCACGGCGATCACGTTGGGGACCTCGAAGCTTTTATGGGCGCGACGGAGCTGTGGCGTCATCAACCGCAACTCATCGCGTCCGAAAAGACGATGTCGCTGATCGTGCGAGAGCCAGACTCACTGCCTGAGGGAACACTGACGCTCGTCGGAGACGGGACTCACGTTGAATGCGCTCAACTCGAAATGGATTTTTCACTCACGACGCACCAGATGCCGACGCTCGCCGCTTGTGTATCCATTGGTGGGCGCCGAGTTGTGTACAGTGCGGACACGGGACCGACGTGGTCGATTCCGCCGAGTTTCGTCGGCGCCGATCTCGCGATAGTGGAGTGCACTTTGGAGACCCGTGATGAAGGCAGTTCACCCTTCCATCTCGATGCTCAAGAAGCTGGGAAAATGGCGATCGTCCTATCCGTCCCACAAACGATGATCTCACACGTCCCGCCCCATGAAAGTGGACGAAATCGTCTCGCGATTGCCCGCGACGTAGCTCAGGGTCTCGACTTCACCCTGGCGACCACTGGTCTCCAAGTGGTGCTAGAACCTTGGTTTTTGAGACGGTGATTGGCGCAGATATGGCCGCTTGCTTACATCACATCAATCGTCGCCCAGTTCACGTGCGACCAATCTCGCGCAAGACGCATCATCACTAATCGAGATTCTTGGATGAACTTTCATGTCGAAGTCTTCAATTTCGACCTGTCTCAATTCTGAAAGCGCTCTTCGTAGACCAGTCGATCTCCATTGAGAGATGGATTCCTCAAGGGATGGACCAAGCCCATAAATCTCGTCGTATCGCCGAAATCCATCAGTCATCAGCCATGCTTCGCTAAGTTCCATCTTCGCCTCTCCCGAAACGCCATGCTTGACCGCGTCGATTTCAAAGGAGATTGTCCAATAGCCATTCTCTTTATTCATGAAAGTGACGCGATCTCTAATTATTTCTGCGTATACCTGTTCTTTGGCCGTTTCAATGTCGAATCCTGACGCAGCCAATGATTGAATCTTTTGTATTGCAGACACGTCGTACTTCGTCATCTTCCCCATCAGCGGTGTAACGACCCTGCCCTCTGAGTCCACCAAGGAGATAGTGACATCTCCTAGACCGAAGAAACTCGCACCATCACTTTCAATCTTCAGTATTCCGATAGCAAGGTTTGGCAATAACGACTCCGCAATCGGCGCGGGAGCCCGAGATGCGACGATTGAAATCGCATCACGAATGAGTTGACGGCAAGATATCGTCGGACTTATGAGCTCTCGAATGGCGGTCTCATACTGACTTACGAGCCAATTTGCGTCGCTGATTGAGTCAATCCAGGGGACGGAACCGATGGCTGATGCCCCATCCATTACCCAAGCAAATCTGTTAGACCAACCAATGCAGTCTTCGTTGATTGGATGATCACCGCGATCGGTAATCAAATCACTGACGGCGAAACTCTTCATGGAATGAAAAACTTTCTCGCGTTCAGACTATATAGAAATCGAGGTGTCTGTTTGCCGCGACAATGAGTATCGGGCGCTATCTCGCACGATATGCCTTTCACACTTCATCAAACTATCAGAGGGAAGAAACTTGGAGACCCCGCGGAACTCGGCGTTTCAAAATCGGCTGTCATCTCGAGATGCTCCGACTCATATGTGATCTCTAGGTTCGACGAAAGAATTGCACTTCGCACCAAGTGGGTGAAGTTACAATCGCGTTAATGGAGAGACACTCACATCCGTTTCCACTCCAAAGAACGTTTTTCAGCGCAATGCGAAGGAAGACCCGGGTGGCGATTCCAAGTTCGCTAGGATTCATCAGTTTCATCTTGACTATTCTAAGTATTTCCCTACAGAATTTTCGAGTCGTCGTATTGTTTGCATTCAGTTTGATTGTGTGCATCCTCAGTCTTTTGAAGCCACTACGCGAATGGCGACGTGACGTGGATGATTTGGAACTTAAGCAGGTCGAACTTGGTGACTTAACTGATCTCGCACTTGATGGAGATTACATAACCTCAGGCTATGAAATCGTGCCAAGAGGACGTGATCGACTTGACGTTCTCCTAACTTCTCGCGAAGTAAATAGTCGTCTTTGGACTGAGGTGACAGCGCCGATTGAAATAAACCAAGACACCTTTAGATCGCTCGTAGAACCTCCGATGTTCTATGTCCTCATGAAGCAATTCACAGATGGAAGAAAGTCCGTGCTTTTCAATGGGAGCAAGGTCCGATTAATGAAAGACCTTAGGCTCAATCGGGCGCGGCTTTGCAATGTGGAGGTTCAAAGGACCCGCTATTTTGAAGGGCTAGTCACCAACGAGTCTTTTGCTTCAGAACTCAGTTTGCGCTCACGCCCCCGACAGGAGCCTGTTTTCAATGGTCGAGTACAAAACTTTCCCAAAAGCACCGTTCCGACATGCGATAACAGCGCTTCTAGCAATCAAATTGGTGTTTCAACGCTGGCTATTACCCAAGACTTTCGGCTCGTAATCCTTCAACAAGGCGAGGGAAACGTCGTAAGTGCCGGATTAGCAAGTCCCTCCGGTTCTGGCTCTGCAGATTGGCACGACGTGAGGGGTTGCCAGAATTTTAACGATCTAATTCGCACCGCCGCGCTGAGAGAACTTAGAGAGGAATGCGGTCTCAAGTCGAGAGATATTGAACGGTTCAAAATCCTCGGGTACGGTCGGCTTCTGCAGAGAGGTGGCATACCAGAGTTTTATTGCCTCGCAAAACTTTCGTGTGATCTGAAAAACTTGGTGATAGTGAGGGCGGAACGCAAATTGATTAATCGTCACAGTGCTGAGACGATTGATGTACAACGTAATTCGATTGGTCAAGCGATTAGTGAAGTTACACAGAAACTACTTCGTGACAGTGACGTGCCCCTCAGCGCAAGCCTTTGGTGGAATCTGTGGATGCTCAATCAAGTATCGGTGGAGAATCTTGATGAGTTTTTTCTTGATGATGATCCTGAAATCCCCCATGTTTCTATTGGAATCTGATACCTCACATTGCGCGACTGACGCCGAGCCTTGCGTGATGGGTCGCTTCAGATTCCACCCTGTTCGTTCTTCTTGCTTGAAGTGAGTTCTATCTCATGCAATCGGCACCGTTCGTGGATAGATGTGCATCTTGCCAAGAATCCCTTGCACGTCAATGAATTAGTTAGCGCGGATCGCAGATCACGAGCGGAATGTCGCGCGTCGTTCGGCGTTGGTATCCGGCGTAATGCCTGTACGTCGCAACGGCGCGCGGCCACAACGCGGCCTTCTCTTGTGGCGTCGCGACTCGTGCCCGCATCGTACGCCGTTCACCGTTAAGGGTCACCTCAACATCGGGTTGCGCCACAATATTTTTGAACCAGTCGGGGTCAGCATCGCTGCCGCCCTTGGACGCCACGAGTACGAGGGAATCGCCGTCAATGACGGGCACCGTGAGCATGGTTGTTCGCGGTGCGCCGGACTTTCGTCCCGTGGTGTGCAACTCAATGACCGGCATGCCAAAGGCTGACCTGCCCACTCGACCACGCGTCACGAGTACGACGAACCGATGAAACGAGTTCAAAGCTCTAAAGCCGACGTCAATGAGACCCCGCGGTGCGTTCACGTCCTGACGTTACTGGGGTGATTGTGAATTCTGTCGCGACGGCGTCGAATTTTGATGAGCCCGAGACAATCGGGTCTAACATCCCACTTTGGCTGTGTTTCAATGTCGACGTCGAGAGAAGGCCGTGGTGAGTTCAATGAGTGATGAATCCGTAACTCCACGTGAGATTGTTCGAGCGGCGCTCGTGCAAACTAAGTGGACCGGCGACAAGGACTCGATGATCAAGGTCAACGTGGCCCTCGCTCGTCGGGCCGCTAGTGAGGGCGCCCAGGTGCTCTGCTTCCAGGAACTTTTCTACGGGCCGTATTTTTGCCAGGTCCAAGATCCCGAGTACTTCTCCTACACCGAGTCCATTCCGGGACCCACGACCGAGATCATGCAAGAACTCGCGAGAGAGACGAACATGGTGCTCGTCGTGCCGATCTACGAAGTTGAACAAGAGGGGATCTTCTACAACACCGCCATCGTGATTGACGCCGACGGCACGTACCTCGGCAAGTACCGCAAGCACCATATTCCTCAGGTCAAGGGATTCTGGGAAAAGTTCTACTTTCGCCCCGGCAATCTCGGCTATCCCGTCTTCAACACCGCCGTTGGTCCTATTGGTGTGTACATCTGTTACGACCGTCACTTTCCCGAGGGTTGGCGTGCGCTGGGACTAGCGGGCGCCAAGATTGTCTTTAATCCCTCGGCCACGAGTCGCGGACTGTCGGCCTACCTGTGGAACCTCGAACAACCGGCCGCGGCGGTCGCTAACGAGTACTTCGTGGGCGCCATCAACCGCGTGGGCGTCGAGGAGCTCGGTGACAACAGTTTTTATGGATCGTCCTACTTCGTCGATCCCCGCGGTCAGATCGTGGGCGAGTCCGGGTCGGACAGTGAGGACGACGTCATCGTGCGCGACCTCGACATGAGTGTCCTTCGGGACGTTCGCCACACGTGGGCCTTCTACCGTGACCGACGCCCCGACAGCTACGGAGAACTCGTCACGCCGTAACTGCTGTTGTCACTCGAAAGAAAGTGGGGAAGTCTTATGAAGATTCTCATTAGTGGGGGCACCGTCATTAACGCGAGCGGTCCCTTCTTGGCTGACGTGCTCGTTGAGGGAGACGTCATCGTTGGTCTGGTCGCGCCGGGATCGGCGGCGTCGATCTCGTGGCGAGAGAGTGCCGACCGCGTGTTCGACGCGAGTGGGCAGTACGTACTACCCGGTGCCATCGATGGTCACACCCACATGGAAATGCCCTTTGGCGGCACGCAATCATCAGACACTTTCGAGACCGGGACGCGCGCGGCGGCCTTTGGCGGCACGACCACCATCATCGACTTCGCTATTCAGACGAAGGGCAAGAGTCTGCGCGAAGGTCTCGACGTCTGGCACGCCAAAGCGCAAGGTAACTGCGCGATTGACTACGGCTTTCACATGATCGTCTCGGACGTCAACGAGTCGTCATTGAAGGAGATGGACCTCGTCGTTGATGAGGGAGTGTCGAGTTTTAAGTTGTTCATGGCCTACCCGGGCGTCTTTTACTCAACCGACGGCGAAATTCTCCAGGCCATGCAACAGGCGTCGACGAACGGATCGACGATCATGATGCACGCCGAGAACGGCATCGCCATCGACGTCTTGGTGGCTCAGTCCCTGGCGCGCGGTGAAGGCGACCCTCGATTTCACGGATCGACTCGTCCGGCGTACTTAGAGGGTGAAGCCACCCACCGGGCCATTCAATTGGCGCGCGTCGCCGGGGCACCTCTTTATATTGTCCACCTCTCGGCCCCTGAAGCACTCGACGAAGTAGTCGCCGCGAGGGATCGCGGTCAAAACGTCTTCGCTGAAACGTGCCCGCAGTATCTCTTTCTCTCCGAAGACGACATGGCCCGCGAAGGATTCGAGGGGGCGAAGTTCGTGTGCTCGCCGCCCCTTCGTCCCGCGCACACGCACGTTGATCTGTGGCGAGGTCTGCGGACCGACGATCTCAGCATCGTCTCGACCGACCACTGTCCGTTCTGTTTCAAGGAACAAAAGGAGCTTGGCGAGGGCAACTTCGCCAAGATCCCCAACGGCATCCCCGGCGTAGAACATCGCCTCGACTTGATGTTCCAAGGTGTTGGCGAGGGCGAGATCTCGCTCGCGCGTTGGGTCGACGTGACGGCAACGACACCGGCGCGGATGTTCGGTCTCTTTCCAAAGAAGGGACTTATCGCGCCCGGCTCTGACGCGGACATCGTCCTCTACGATCCCGCGGCTGAACACACGATTTCCGCTTCGACGCACCATATGAACGTGGACTATTCGGCCTACGAAGGTATGAAGGTGAAGGGCCGGGTGACGACGGTGCTCTCTCGTGGAACCATCGTGATTGAGAACGACGCGTACGTGGGTACGAAAGGTTCGGGTGAGTTCTTGCCGCGCGGTCTAAATGACTATCTCCGATGAGTTCTGAGAGGAGTACGTGATGGACTTCGGACTAGTCGCCCAGACCAACGCGCCGGCAAAAGACGTCATCGAACTGGCCAAACGCGCCGAAGACGCGGGCTTCTCGCACTTTTGGACTTTCGACTCCGTCGTTCTGTGGCAGGAGCCTTTCGTCATCTACTCTCAGATTCTTAGCTCCACCTCGCGCATCAAGGTCGGCCCGATGGTGACGAATCCCATCACGCGCGACTGGACGGTGACGGCGTCACTCTTTGCCACGCTGAACGAAATGTTCGGCCCTCGAACGATCTGTGGAATTGGTCGAGGTGATTCAGCCCTTCGCGTTACTGGTGGCACGCCGGCGACGCTCGCCAGGCTTTCGGCGTGCATGACGGTAGTGAAGGATCTCGTCGAAGGTCGCGAGACCCTGGTGAACGACCGCAAGGTGAAGATTCCCTGGGTCGAAAATGGTCAACTCGACGTGTGGATGGCGGCCTACGGTCCCAAGGCTCTCGAACTCGCGGGTCGAAAGGCCGACGGATTGATCATGCAACTCGCCGACCCCTTCATCGTGCAGTGGGCCATTGAGACCGCGCACGAAGCAGTGACCGCGGCGGGCAAGAGCACCGATGAGTACAAAGTCTGTGTCGCGGCACCCGCTTACGTGGGTGACGATATTGCGCACCAGCGAGATCAAGTTCGTTGGTTCGGCGGCATGGTCGGCAACCACGTGGCGGACATTGTCGAACGCTACGGCGATGATTCCAGTTTTGTCCCTCCCGCGCTCACCGACTACATCAAAAGCCGAAAGGGTTACGACTACGCTCACCACGGCCAGGTCGGCAATCCCGACGCGGCGTTCGTTCCCGATGAGATCATCGATCGGTTCTGTCTCTTAGGACCGGTCGAGCAACACCGCGACAAACTCAGCGAACTGGGTGAACTCGGTGTGGATCAGTTTTCCCTCTATCTGATGCACGACAGTCCACAAGCCACGATTGACGCCTACAGTAAGTACGTCATCGGCGCGATGTAGCGCGTCGTTCTTCGTATCAATGAGGGATCTATCGTGCGTCTTCGAACAACAGCGTCAATACTGAGTCTGGCCATGGGCATGACGATGACCTTCGTCGTCCCCGCCAGTGGCGCCACAGGCGCACTCAGCGCAAAGTCGCCCGCCAAAATACTTGCCCTTACGTCGGCCGCCATGATCAAAGCGGGGAGTTTTCACTACGACCAGTCGGCTTCCCTTGGCGGTTCTGTCGTCATTGCTCTCTCGACCGATAGTTCAACGAATGAAGGGACTCAGCGGCAAACATTGAACGGCGCGGTGGAGACGACCCGATTGATCGGATCATCTCTCTACATTTACGCCAGCAAGAAGGCGTACGCGGACGATTTTGGGGTGAAGAATTCGACATTGGCCAACGAGTGGGTCTTGGTCCCACGAGGCAACAAGAACTACGTCAATATCTCCACCGCGATTCTGCTGCCGTCGGTGATGAACCAAATGTTCAACGTCACCAAGGTGTCGGTGACGGGTAGGGCGACGGTGAATGGCGTGAAGGTCGTCACACTCAAGGCCGTCGAGAGTGGCTCGTCGGCGAGTGGCGCTGGTTCTGAGACAATGTACGTCTCTGAAGTCGCGCCGTACCGTCCGATAGGGGTGATTATTACCGGGAAAGAAGGCGGCAGCACGGTCACGAGTGAAATCAAGTTCTCAAAGTGGGGCGAGAAACTCTCGATTCAAAGACCCACGACGTTCGTCACGGCAACGTCGAAGACTTTTCCGTAACGAGATCATCGACCTCGACAGACTCTCCCGTACGACCAACGTGTCGAGGAATAGGCTTTGCCCATGAACGGCGAGTACAACGACGGCAAGATTGAATGTACGCCCACGATGCTGCGCATTCACGCCTACTACTTCCCTTACGGCACCAAGGACGTTCCCTACACGGACGTTAAGGGTCTGCGCCGATTCGAGATGAGTGCGTTACGGGGAAAAGGACGGATTTGGGGAACCGGGACCTTTAAGTACTGGGCCAACCTGGACGTTCGACGGCCCAACAAGAGCATCGGCTTTATCGTGGACAACGGTAAGTCGGTGAAGCCATTCATCACGCCCGACGATCCGGACGCCTTCGAGGCCGTCGTTCGCGAGCGCGCGGGGCTCGGGCCAGGTTCCGCGACGTCGCCAACGGGCCCGTTGCTCTAAGTCAGTTCACCACGCGAACTCGAGTACGTTGTTTCTCTGCTGGTACGAATGAGCAACAGCGCGAAGGCGCCCCCAATGAGTAGTTGGGTGAGAAACAGCACGTGCAGTGCCCCAAAGAACGTCACGATGGCCAGCGCGAAGCCCACGAGTCCAGCGGCGAAGAAGAAGTGAAGACTCTTAATCTCGCGGTACATCCAAAGCGACGCCGCGAACTCAAAGACGGTGATCACCACACCAACACCAACGTGAAGATCCCTCAGCGGCTTATTGAGGGTATAGCCGTACGTCGTCACGAGCGTAAGGAGAGTGAGGACGCCGTACGAGTTGAGTAAGCGATCGAGAAAGCGGC
>Ga0208849_1000077_pt1 | contig 94571 bp, 99 predicted proteins | sample NGESurdeep072012_10_FD_184470 | JGI IMG/M metagenome (GOLD analysis project Ga0208849, IMG submission 184470) | Arctic peat soil microbial communities from Barrow, Alaska - NGEE Surface sample 53-3 deep-072012 (SPAdes) | ecosystem: Environmental > Terrestrial > Soil > Wetlands > Peat ...
GATTCGGTGGCCATGGAACAGGTTTCGCCCAAGAAGAAGCCGCCTCACCGGGGGGCGATGAGACGGCTCCAATTCCTCAACCGACGGGGGAGCACCGAAAGTGGCTTAGCGGAGGGGCGTGCGCTCCGTACACGATCCTCAAAGCCGGTCGATAGAAACTAACGGCTCAGCGGAACAAAGGTTACCCAGCTGGGATCGGCACGAGAACTGCAGGTTTGTTGCCTCACACCTCACTTGCTCCTGGAACAAACGCGAATAGGCGCGGTTGAAGAGCATGAGCGCTTCGTCGAATTCCCCCCGCAATCGACTTTTACTGGCTCTGCCATCCCGCGATCTCAAGCGACTCATGCCCGAGCTTGAACACGTTCGCTGCCAAAGCGAGCAGGTTCTCATGGACGCTGACAGTCCGCTTAAACATGTCTTCTTTCCTGACAGTGGTGTCATCTCCATAGTCGCGGTTTATACGGACGGCAGCGTCATCGAGATGGCAACGATCGGGCGGGAAGGTTGCACCGGCATTCAAGCCTTCTTCGGCGCCAAGACTTCCTCTATCCGCCTCTTGGTTCAAATCCCGGGAAGCGCAGCCAAGATGTCAGGCGCGGCCTTCGCGCGGGCCCTGGCGTCGATGCCATCCTTCCGAAATCTCATGTCGGCTTCCGTACAGGCCTTTATGGAGCAGGTCATGGTGTCGGTGGCGTGCAACGGCGCGCACAGCCTCAAACAGCGGCTGGCGCGTTGGCTGCTCATGATGCGAGATCGCAGCGACGAGGACGCCATGCCGATCACCCAGAGCCTTCTCGCCGAGATGCTGGGTGTCCAGAGGCCAACCATCACGAACGCTGCCGGAGAATTGGAGCGGGCGGGGTTGATCGAACGGGGCCGCCAGCAAGTTACGATCCTCGATCTGAAGGGCCTCATCGAAGCGTCTTGCGAATGTTATCAATCGGTCAGGACGCGCGTCGCCTTCCACCTTCCCAAAACATACACATAAAAAGCAGCGGCGCCGATCAAGTTGGTAATGTACATTACCGACAGGGCATCGCAGCTAGCGCAGCGTAGCGGGGCTAACGACCCAAAGTTCGGTCTCGTCCGCCGGGGTGGCTGCGTTATGCAGACGCAACTGTGGATGGGGACGTCACCCACTATGTTCGTGAGCCCCCCCCGACAATCGCGAGCGAAGCTTGGGATAAAAAAAGGCTGCCCGATGAGCGACACGGTCGCGAATGACAACCCTGGAAATGCTCGCACGCTGGCAGAGGCCATCGTCGACACGGTTCACGAACCCTTGGTGGTGCTCGACCGAAATCTCCGGGTAGTTGCAGCCAGCCGCTCGTTCTACCAGACGTTCGGCGTCGAGCCCGCGGATACCCAAGGCCGCCTTTTCTACGAGTTGGCCAATGGCCAGTGGAGCATCCCGGCGCTGCGCAAACTTCTCGAAGAGGTTATCCCGCAGCACCGCATCGTCGAAGCTTACGAGATCGAGCACGACTTTGCGTCCATCGGTCGCCGCACATTGCTGCTCAACGCGCGGCAGGTCTTCGACGAAGCTCACCCGAACACCGCTCTGTTGCTGGCGATCGAGGATGTCACCGCCAGGCGCGCCGCGGAGCGCGAGAAGGACAATCTGCTCCGCGAAAAGGAGATGCTGCTGGAGGAGATGCGGCACCGCATCGCCAACAGCCTGCAAATCGTCGCCAGCATCCTCATGCTGAAGGCGCGCACTGTGCAATCGGACGAAACGCGACAGCATCTTTACGACGCCCATCAGCGCGTCATGTCCGTAGCAACCGTCCAGGAGCAATTGCGCGGAGCCGCGCACGCCGATCGCATCGTGATCGGTCCCTATCTGGCTAAACTCTGCGACAGCCTGGCGAAGTCCATGATCGGCCCTGATCGATCGATCGCAGTTGAGGTGGACGCGGAGACCGGTTCAGCCCTCTCCAGTCAGGCGGTGAGCATTGGCCTGATCGTGACCGAGCTTCTGATCAACGCCGTCAAGCATGCCTTTCCCGGCGACCGATCGGGCACAATCCGCGTCACCTATCACGCTCATGACCCGGAGTGGCGCCTCTCAGTGTCCGATGACGGCGTCGGGGCCGGCGCCGGAACCGGCAGGCCGCCATCTACCGGTCTCGGCACGAGCATTGTCGACGCCCTCGCGCACCAGCTTGAGTCGCGTGTGGAGACCGCCAGCGGCCCGCAGGGGATGACGGTGTCCATTGTCCATGGCGCCATCTCTTAGCCTACTTGTTTCGGCGATATGCGGGACGGATGGTTCTTGCGACACAGGGCGCTACAGCGCCTACGAAGACCACGCAGTGCGCCTGCTTGTCGTCGCTCGGAGAGAGCCAAATATGCGGCCGCCACGACAACGTTAGTGCCCGAGAGGCGTACTCGAAAGTCTGTCGGGCCATGCGCCTGCCACTGGGGGCTTGGGACTTTATATATAGCCGCTGAGGTTGCCCGTGTGCACGGCGGGACACTGACCGTTGAACCTTCAGCAGCAGAAACTCGCTTTACTTTCCGTATGAAGGCAGGCGTCGACAACTAGGCGTACAGGCGGGCGTCTATGCCGGCGCGTATGTTCGCGCCATAACTGCTCAAAGCAGGGAAGCGGGAGCGCTACGGCGGGAACCTTCAACCATCGGCAACGTTAGGGTTGCAAATGGAGCAGATGGAACGTTCCGATCGGCTGGCGGCATCTCTGACCGAAGATGGACGCTATCGCCTGCTCGTTGAGGCGGTGACGGACTACGCCATCTACATGCTCGATACCGAAGGGTACGTCACAAGCTGGAATCCCGGTGCGCAGCGCTTTAAGGGCTACTCGGCATCCGAGATAATCGGCGAACATTTCTCCCGATTTTACACTGAAGAGGACCGGCGGACCGGCTTGCCCGCACGTGCGTTGGACACCGCCCGGCGCGAAGGAAAATTCGAGGCCGAAGGATGGCGGGTCCGCAAGGACGGCACCAGGTTTTGGGCCTATGTCGTCATCGACCCGATTCGTACTTCTTCCGGCGAACTAGTTGGCTTTGCCAAAGTCACGCGAGACCTGACGGAGCGAAAGGAGGCCCAGGACAGTCTTGAGAAAGCCCGCGTGGCGCTGCTGCAATCCCAGAAGATGGACGCCATCGGCCAGCTCACCGGCGGCGTCGCGCACGACTTCAACAACCTTTTGATGGCGGTGCTCAGCAGCCTGGAATTAATGCGCAAGCGCTTGCCCGACGATCCCAAATTGCTCGGTCTATTGGAGAATGCGGTTCAAGGCGCCCGGCGGGGTGCTGTGCTCACCGAGCGGATGCTCGCCTTTGCGCGGCGCCAGAATCTCAAGCAGGAAGTCGTCGACATCCCCAATCTCGTGCGGGGCATGCGAGAATTGCTGGAGCGTTCGCTCGGCCCATCCATCACGATCGAGACGCGTTTTCCGTTGGCGGTCGACAAGGCGCTGGTTGATCCCAATCAGTTGGAGCTGGCCCTTCTCAACCTCGCCGTGAACGCGCGGGACGCCATGCCGGGCGGTGGACAGATTGTGATTTCGATCCGTGAGGTAGAGGCGCCCGATATTGATGGCGCCGGACTTCAGCCCGGTCCCTACATCTGCCTCTCGGTCAGAGATACCGGAGCCGGCATGGACGAGGAGACGTTGCGGCGCGCTGCCGAGCCGTTCTTCACCACCAAAGGACCCGGAAAGGGAACCGGCCTTGGTCTTCCTATGGTACACGGCATTGCGGAGCAGTCGGGCGGCCGGTTCGTACTTCATAGCCGCAAGGACGAAGGAACAACCGCCGAAATCTGGTTGCCTGCGGCTCCCGCGGGGAGCCCCGCAGTGGCGCCGCAAGGCGTCGCGGCCGCCCCACACCAGGAGGTCACTCGTCCCCTTGTCGTCCTCGTCGTGGACGACGATGCACTGGTGTTGATGAACACCCATGCCATGCTGGAGGATCTCGGTCACACCGCCATTTCGGCATCGTCCGGGCGCGAGGCGATGGACATCCTGGCCCATCGCCCGGATGTCGATCTCGTGGTCACCGATCACGCCATGCCGCAGATGACCGGCCTCGGCCTCGCCGAAGCGCTCGCCGACACGCGGCCGGGCCTTCCGGTCATTCTGGCGACTGGTTACGCCGAGATGGAGCCAAGTGTCGGTGCGCGCTGGCGCAAGCTGTCGAAGCCGTTCACGGAAGTCGAGTTGGACAGAGTTGTCCGAGAAGTGGTTCGGGAATAGCGAATTCCTGGGTTCTTCCGGGCAGCTCCCCGTTGAGACCACGAGGCCAATGGCGTGAGAACGGTGCGCGAGAGTGCGTGCGGCCGATCGATGGACCGAATGAGCAAACGGACCGACATCGCAACCCTGCACAAGATAGCGATCGAGACGCAGCGGTTGCGCACGCTCGCCATCAAGGATGGCCTCGAGAGCGTCGCATCGCTCCTCGAAGGAGCGCTGAACGAAGCGCGAGCGGAGTTGGCGCACCGCGGCGAGCCGCCGGACCCTCCGATCCCGTTCAACGATCCGAAGATCACGCGACTTCGGTGAACACCGTGCTCAAATCTATTCGCGTTGATGACCGGGTGATGACCGGCTAGACGCCGCGCGAAGAGCGGCCCTGCCGACGACCCATAACCAACGGTAAAATAAGGAATATTTGGTGGAGCCGAGGGGGATCGAACCCCTGACCTCCGCATTGCGAACGCGGCGCTCTCCCAGCTGAGCTACGGCCCCGACCTGAAGCTTTGGTGCCGGCGTCAGCAGGACGCGGGGCCAAAGGCGGGGTCATTTACGGTGGGCGGTTTGGGGCTGTCAAGAACAGGCTTGGCAGGCGCGCATCGAGAGACGGCGGCGATGGGCGAAAGACTTGCACTTTCCGGTCGCCGGGTTACACACAGCGCTTCGCGACAGCGGTGAGGCGCCCGGATGCTCGAACTTCTCGGCTTTATTTCCTATCTGTTGCGCCTGTACATCTACATTCTCATCGCATCGGCCGTTTTCAGCTGGCTGATCGCGTTCAACGTCGTCAACACGCGCAGCCCCGCGGTCTCCGGCATCGGCACGCTTCTCTATCAACTCACCGAACCATTGCTGCGGCCGATCCGCAGCATCCTGCCCAACATGGGCACGATCGACGTGTCGCCGATCGTGCTGATCCTGATCATCCTGTTCATCCAGAGCGTGATCCTGCCCAACCTGGCGCGCGCATTCATCTAGCGTACGGATTGAAGTGCCGGGCGGGGGAGCGAAAAATTCGGCGGCGATCGTCGAAAGCCGGCCGACCAAACAGGCGATCAGGTCAGGCGGCGGCGCCGCGGCCCCACGCGAAGGCAACCTTGCTGAGGGCAACGTCGCCGAAGCGCTCGTTGGCCTTGGCCACCTTGCGACCGCCGGCATTGCGGTAAAAGCGGCAGGCGTTCTCATTGTCGGCGAGCGCCCAGACAACCACGGTGTCGAAGCCGAAGCGGGCAAGCTCGCGGCGCGCAGCGAGGAAGAGGCGCGTGCCCAGACCAATGCCCTGATATTCCGGCTTCATGTAGATCTCATAGACCTCGCCTTTCTGCGCAAGGTTGCGGGCGCGATTCGGGCCGACCGTGGCATAGCCGCAGACCTCGCCGCCGAGCTCCAGCACCAGGATGGCGGTGCCGCGGCGAATGGCCCGATCCCACCAGCGAGGGCCGCGGCGGGCGATGATGCGGGTCAGCTCCTTGGCCGGGATCATGCCGTCGTACGCGAAGCGCCAGGCCGCGTCGTGGACGGCCGTGATGGCCTCCGCGTCGCGTGCCTCTGCTCGTCTCACTCCGATGACATGCGTTGTCATAACCGCAAGCTTACCACTGCAGCCGGTTCTGCAAAGAGGCAGGGTTCGCGCGAGGCGAGGTTTTTTGCGTTAGTGTTGCACTGTTGCTGCTGAGCAGCACGCCATCGGCAATTCAGGCGGCGCCGGCCCGGTCGGCGCGCTTGCGCGCATTCGGGTCGAGCAGCGATTTCCGCAACCGGATGGCCGTCGGCGTGATCTCCACCAGTTCATCTTCCTCGACGTAGGCAAGCGCTTTTTCCAACGTCATACGAATCGGCGGCGTCAGTCGTACCGCTTCATCCTTGCCGGCGGCGCGGATGTTGGTGAGTTGTTTACCCTTGAGCACATTGATCTCGAGATCATTGTCACGCGTGTGCTCGCCGACGATCATGCCGCGGTACACCTTGGCGCCCGGCTCGATCATCATCGGCCCGCGATCCTCGAGCTTCCACAGCGCGTAGGCGACGGCCTCACCTGCCTCGTTAGAGATAAGCACGCCGTTGCGGCGGCCGGGGATGTCGCCCTTGTACTCGGCGTAGGAGTGGAACAGCCGGTTCATCACGGCTGTGCCGCGCGTGTCGGTCAAAAGCTCCCCCTGATAACCGATCAGCCCGCGTGTCGGTGCGTGGAAAACAAGGCGCAGGCGACCGCCACCGGAAGGACGCACGTCGATCATCTCGGCCTTGCGCTGGGAGAGCTTGTCGATGACGACGCCGGCGTGTTCCTCATCGACGTCGATGACGACTTCCTCGATCGGCTCCAGCATCTGGCCGGTCGCCTTGTCCTCGCGAAAGACCACCTTGGGGCGCGATACGGAAAGCTCGAATCCCTCGCGGCGCATGGTCTCGATGAGGATGGCCAGCTGCAGCTCGCCGCGGCCGGAAACGACGTAGGCGTCCGAGTTCGGCGCCACATCGACCCGTAACGCGACGTTGCCCTCTGCCTCGCGCAGCAGGCGTTCGCGGATGACGCGGCTCTGCACCTTGTCACCCTCGGTGCCGGCAAACGGCGAATCGTTGACCATGAAGGTCATCGACAGGGTCGGCGGGTCGATCGGCTGGGCCTGCAGCGGGACGGTGACCTCGGGCAGGCAGAGCGTGTCGGCGACGTTGAAATTCGGAAGCCCGGCGATTGCGACGATATCGCCGGCTTCGGCTTCCTCGATCGGCACACGCTCGATGCCGCGAAAGGCGAGGATCTTCGATACGCGGCCGGTCTCGACCAGCTTGCCCTCGCGATCGAGCACCTTGACAGGCTGGTTCGCCTTGACGCTGCCCGCGAATATGCGGCCGGTGATCAGGCGGCCGAGATAGGGGTTGGCCTCGATCAGCGTGCCCAGCATGCGGAAAGGGCCGGGCTCGATGGTCGGCTCGGGCACGTGACGCAGGATGAGGTCGAAGAGGGGCGCCATCGCCCGGTCCGTGGCGCCGGTCGGCGAGTCTGCCATCCAGCCCTGTTTCGCCGAGCCGTAGATGATCGGAAAATCGAGTTGCGCTTCGCTGGCGTCGAGGGCGGCAAAAAGGTCAAATACCTCGTTGACCACTTCCTGCGGCCGCGCGTCCGAACGGTCGACCTTGTTGATGCAGACGATCGGCTTCAGCCCGATCTTCAGCGCCTTGCCGAGGACGAACTTGGTTTGCGGCATCGGTCCTTCGGCGGCATCGACAAGGATGATGGCGCTGTCGACCATCGACAGGATGCGCTCGACCTCGCCGCCGAAATCGGCGTGGCCAGGAGTATCGACGATGTTGATGCGGACGCCCTTCCAGACGACCGAGGTGGCCTTCGCCAGAATCGTGATGCCGCGTTCGCGCTCGAGGTCGTTGGAATCCATCACCCGCTCGGCGACCTTCTGGTTCTCGCGGAAGGCACCCGATTGCTGGAGGAGACGGTCGACGAGCGTGGTCTTGCCGTGGTCGACGTGGGCGATGATGGCGACGTTGCGAAGCGACATTTTTTTCACCAGAAAGGCGGTGGGGCTCACCAAAAAAGGGCGCCGGCTCTGCGCCGCGCCCGCTCGAATTTCCCGATGGCGCGCAAGGCGCGAAGGGAGGCTTGTTTGCGGCGCAATATAGTGACCGGGGCGACAAACGCAAACGAGGCCGAATCACCTGCCGGAGAGGGCGTTTTCCAGCGGCGTTGAGCCAAACCGGCCCTCGGCGGGGTTGCCCCGTAGCCGCTATTTTGTTGACCTGTCGCGGGCGGCAAGTGTGCGCAGGCGGAGCGCATTCAGGCGGATGAAGCCTGCAGCGTCCTTCTGGTCGTAGGCGCCACGATCGTCCTCGAAGGTGACGAGGGCGTCCGAGTAGAGCGACTTCGGGCTCTTGCGGCCGGTGACGATGGTGTTGCCCTTGTATAGTTTCAGCCGCACCGTGCCCTCGACGTGGGTCTGGCTCTCGTCAACCAGCTTCTGCAGCATCACGCGCTCGGGCGCGAACCAGAAGCCGTAGTAGACCAGCTCGGCATAACGCGGCATCAGCGAATCCTTCAGGTGCGCTGCCTCGCGATCGAGTGTCAGCGACTCGATGGCGCGATGAGCGACGGAGAGGATCGTGCCGCCCGGCGTTTCGTAGATGCCGCGTGACTTCATGCCGACAAAGCGGTTCTCGACCAGGTCAATGCGGCCGATGCCGTTGTCGCGACCGAGCGCATTGAGATGAGCGAGTAACGTCGCCGGGCTCATCGCCTTTCCGTCGACGGCGACGGCGTCGCCCTTGCGGAACTCGATCTCGACCGAGGTCGCCTCGTCGGGAGCGTCCTCGGGCGCGATCGTGCGCTGAAAGACATAGGGCGGCGGCTCGTTCCACGGATCTTCCAGCACCTTCCCCTCGGACGAGGAGTGGAGAAGATTGGCGTCGACGGAGAACGGCGCCTCGCCGCGCTTGTCTCTCGGTACCGGGATCTGGTGCTTCTCGGCGAAGTCTATGAGATCGGTGCGCGACTTGAACTGCCATTCGCGCCACGGCGCGATGATCCGGATGTTGGGATCGAGGGCGTAGGCGGTGAGCTCGAAGCGCACTTGGTCGTTGCCCTTGCCGGTGGCGCCGTGGGCGATCGCATCGGCGCCGCTGGCGTGGGCGATCTCCACCAGCCGCTTGGCGATGAGCGGGCGGGCGATGCTGGTGCCGAGCAGATAGACGCCTTCGTAGAGGGCGTTCATGCGGAACATCGGGAAGACGAAATCGCGGACGAACTCCTCGCGCAGGTCCTCGACGTGAATTTCCCTGATGCCGAGCAGTTCGGCCTTCTTGCTCGCCGGTTCGAGCTCCTCGCCCTGGCCGAGATCGGCGGTGAAGGTGACGACCTCCGCTCCGTAGGTGGTCTGCAGCCACTTCAGGATGATCGAGGTGTCGAGACCGCCGGAATAGGCGAGGACGACCTTCTTGACGTGGGGCATGGGGGATTCCCAAGGCTGAGGCGAGGCTGCCGGCTGGCGCGGCTTATAGGACGGGCCAAGCGGGGGCGGCAAGCCGGAGTCAGGCGGCCGGCGATCTCACGACGAGACTTCGGATGGCATTCCCGGCCCGGGTCATGGCGTCTTCGAGCCGGTCGGGCGCCAGCGCCGGCGGGGGATCGAGGTAGAGGACGCGATAGGCGACGGCCATTACCGCCAGCGTGATCCACCAGGCCAGGAATACATCGGAGAGAAAGTGCCCGCCCATGCCGATGCGGTCGAGCGACAGGAGAGCAATGAGGACCAGCAGGATGCGGGTCATCGACGAGCGCCAATGCGCCGGCACTAGGACGAGCGTGGTGAGCAGCCAGATCGCCGAGGAAGCTTCGCCGGAAACGAACGAGCAGTTGGATGTGCAGTAGTCGGTGATCCGCCAAACGCCGACGAACGGCTGGTCGCCGCCGAACAGGTCGACACGCCACGGGCGCGGTCGGCCCCAGTGGTCCTTCAGCACGAGATTGACGATCAGCCCGGGACCGAGGGCAAGCGTGGAGAGAATGAAGAGGACATCGCGCGGCGGGACAAGGCTTGGCCGCCAGGGCAGGGCGAGCTTGACGAGCAGGGTGATCACCACGCCGACGGCGATAAGCCAGGTGAGGCCGTTGCCGATGGCGCGAAAGCCGATGAACGCGCCGAGGCGGGTCATGGGGAAACCGTTGCCGGGTTCGTAGAACAGGCCGGAAAACCAGACATCGAGTCCGGGGAAAATCAGAAAGACGACAGTCGTCACCACGATCAAGGCGACGCACTTAGCGGCCGGATTTGTCAGGAGGCCGGGCGCCGTCGGGGTCAACCAGTTTTGCAGCCTATGACCCCGCGAGATTTTCCCGATCTCGCCGACTTCCGGATTTTCAGCCAATCGAACAAAACTCCGGTCAGTTTGGACGTGTGCAGCAGCCCTTATAGCGCAGGCCCCGACGGGTGGCACCGGGGTGGGCTGCTTCCATCGCTCCCGCCAGTCTGCCCGCGACCAGCCAGTACACGATGCCGCCGACAAAACCCGCGGCTGGAAACAGGACGTGGGCGCGGTCGAGCAGCGCGGCGGAAGCGTGGAAATCCAGCAACTGATTGAGGACAAGGCCGAGCGCGCCACCAACGGCGAGGAAGTAGAAGATGGACCGCAATCCGAAGACTTCGGACAGCAGGATCGCCACGGCGGCGGGTGCGAAGGAAGCGGCACCGACGGTGCCGGTCGCGAAAATGAGCGGGATGGTGAAATCGTAGGTGTCGGGGCCAACGGGACCGAAGGTGCCGATGATTATCAACGCGGAGGCGGCGATCACGGCCACGATGTAGCCAGCCGGAACAAGGATCAGAAGGCGGAGCACGACGGACAGGGCGTCGCCTCGCGTCAGCCGGCGATCATGGCTTCCAGGGCCATGCGCTCGCGAATCTTCATGCGCTCCGATTCGCTCTTGAGCTGGCCGCAGGCGGCGAGGATGTCGCGGCCGCGCGGGGTGCGGATCGGAGAAGCGTAGCCGGCGCTGTTGACGATCTCGGCAAAGCGCTCGATCTGCCCCCAGTCGGAGCATTCGTAGGCGTTGCCCGGCCATGGGTTGAAGGGGATGAGATTGATCTTGGCCGGAATGCCGGAGAGGAGACGCACCAGTTCGCGCGCGTCGGCAAGCGAATCGTTGACGCCCTTCAGCATGACGTACTCGAAGGTGGCGCGGCGCGCGTTGGAGAGGCCGGGGTAGGCGCGGACCGCGGCCAGCAGGTCGGCGATGGGATGCTTCTTGTTGATCGGCACCAGCTCGTCGCGAAGCTCATCGCGCACGGCATGGAGCGAGATCGCCAGCATCACGCCGATCTCGGCGCCGGCGCGCGGGATCATGGGGACGACGCCGGAGGTCGATAGCGTTATCCGCCGCCGCGACAGGCCGAGGCCCTCGCCGTCGGCGGCGATGTGGAGGGCATCCCTGACGTTGTCGAAATTGTAGAGCGGCTCGCCCATGCCCATCATGACGACATTGGAGACGAGACGGCCGGTCGAGGGCACGGCGGCGTCCGCGGACGCGGGCGAGTGATCGGGGTAGTCGCCGAGGCGGTCGCGAGCGAGGAGGATCTGCCCGGCGATCTCCTCCGCGGTCAGGTTGCGGACGAGCTGCTGCGTGCCGGTGTGGCAGAACGAACAGGAGAGGGTGCAGCCCACCTGGCTCGACAGGCAGAGTGTGCCGCGACCTTCTTCGGGGATGTAGACGGTCTCGATCTCGACCGGACGGCCGGCGCCGCGTGGCGGATAGCGCAGCAGCCATTTGCGGGTGCCGTCGCCGGAGATCTGCTCGGTGACAATCTCGGGTCGGGTAATCGTGTAGTGGGCGGCGAGCAGCGCGCGCAGGTCCTTCGAGACGTTGGTCATCTCGGCGAAGTCAGTGGCGCCGCGCAGATAGATCCAGTGCCAGAGCTGGCCGGTGCGCATCCGGATCTGGTGATCGGGGATGCCAATCGCGGCCAAAGCCTCGGCCAGCCCGGTGCGGGTCAGGCCGACAAGCGAGGGCGTGGCCAAAGGCGCGAGGGAGGGCAGGGCGTGGGCGGACGGGTTCGGCACGATGAACGGGGTTATAGCGCACGAAGCGACCGCGGTCAGGGCAGCTGCCTACTATTCCGGCCGGGTGGCTAGGGGCAGGCCTTGGCCATGGCGTCCATGGCGGCCTTGATGCCGGCGAGCGAGTAGGTGTCGATCACCTGCGTCTGCCGCTTTGAGGTGCCGGTCAGGGTCAGCTTCTGCCCATGCTTCATCGCCTCGATCAGCGCGGCTTCCTGATCCGGCTGCGCCCAGGTGGTGTCGGGATAGCTGGCATCGAGGAACATCTTGAACGAGGTGCCATCGACGTCGGCGGCAACGGTGGCGTTAGCGGCAAACGCATAGCCGGCGATCGAGCTGGCCTCGTTATGGATGTTCTTCGCCGGGATCGTGGTGATCTGGAAGAAAGCGGGGTCGCGGCCGCTGGCCGGCTTGGAGTACTTCGAGTCGGTCGGCTGGGAGGCAATGAAGCAAACCTTGCCACCGGCGTCGTTGGCGGTGAACACGTTCCAGTCCTTGAAAGTGCCGACGGGCGTGGCGGACTGCGATTGCGCGCGGGCGGATGTTGCCGGCCCGGCCAGCGCGGCCATGGCAATCAGAAGGATCCTCAGCTTCATCATCGGCGAACGAACGTCCTCATTCCCCACGGGTGCCGGCACTCTAATCACCAATTGTTAAGCTTCGATCAGCGAGGTTACTATTTCGCTAAGCGTCCCGTTGCAACAGCCTGTCCGCCGGCACATCGGCCAACTTCATGCGTTTGCAGGTCTAAATCGGCCGGAATTGTGGTGGCGGCGGGCAATCCGGGCCTAGGCGTCCGCGTCGGAGAGTGCTTTTTTGGCGGCCTGCCGGTGGGCGGGAGTGATGTGCGAGCGGACAAGGGCGATGGCGGCGAGCAGCACGGTGATGTCGTCGGAGTAGCCGATGCCGGCAATGAAATCGGGAATCGCGTCGAAGGGCAGGATGAAATAGGCCAGCGCCCCAAGCAGCACTGCCCTTACGCGGTGGGGCGTTGCCGGGTCGAGCGCACAGAAATAAGCGGCGACCAAGTCATCAGCGAACGGAACGTAACGGGCAGCCTTGCGGAACGTTGCCCAGAATTTTCGGCGGACGCTGTCGGAGCGCTTGCCGTCGTCCGGGCCGGTCTCCTCCGGCCCGAGAATCTCGCCGTAAAGAACGTCGGGCATCGCTCCCTCTATGATGGCTCCTCAACATGGAACGCCCGATGCCTACCTGCAAGCGTGACAGATTGGGCGGTTCAGCGTCCCGCGATGCGGTCCATTGCCTCGGCGAGTCGGATGTCGAGCGCGGTCAGCCCACCGGCGTCGTGTGTCGACAGCGTCACCGTCACGGTCTTGTAGACGTTCGACCATTCCGGGTGATGGTTCCTTTTTTCGGCGACCAGCGCGACGTGGGTCATGAAGGCGAAGGCCTCGGTGAAGTCCGCGAAGATGAACTTGGAAGTGATGGCATCACGGCCGCGGACCTTGCGCCATTGCGCGAGGCGGCGGAGCGCCGCCGTGCGGTCGGCCGGCTTCAGTTTCTCGACCATGGTTCCTCCTGGCGGGCTGTGACGGGCGCGAGGCCGGGCATCGGGGTGGCCGGCATCAGATCGTAGGCTTGCTCGACCACGTAGGGTCCGCCGCCGACCGAATTCCGCGATGAAAAGAGCGCGAAGCGCTCGACGGGAAAAGCATCGGCGAGAAAGCCGCCGCGCAGGGTCAGGTATTCGGCGATATCGCGCGGGTTACCGTTGCGCAGGCGCGCCAGTGTGACGTGGGGCGTGTATTTGCCGCTTTCGGCCGGCAGGCCGATTCGCTGCAGGACGCGCTCGTGCTCAGCCTGCAGTTCCATCAGTGGTCGCGATGCCGCCACCTCGGCGGCGACGGTATGCGGCTTGCGCGTGCCCAGCGTGCCTAGTCCGACGAGGCGAAGCGAGAACGCAGAACGGCGGATGCGCGCCAGCCCTTCCGCGGCTGCCTCGGCGGCGACCATGTCGACATCGCCGATGAAGCGCAGCGTCAGATGGTAGTTGTCGGCCGAAATCCAGCGGGCGCCGGAGAGGCCGCCGCGCAGATAGGAAAGGCGCTCGGCTATGTCGGCGGGAATCTCGATCCCGGTGAACAGGCGAGGCATGGCCGATTCGAATCTCCGTTACGCCCGACACCCGAGAATCTCGGGTTTTCATGACGGCTGTACAAGGGGGCGCGGCCGGCTTTCTTTTGGCCTCCCCGAGACCGCGCCTCCCACACGCCCTTGTTTGGCAAAGGCTTAGGGACCATATTCCGGCCAAGTTCGTGAAATGCACGGGCGGCATTCCGTTTGAGGATCGAGAGGACCAAATTTCATGGCCAACTACGAAAACCAGCCCCGCTACGGCACGACCGTTGCGAGCGGTGCGGAAGCGGTGGATGCCGGCCTCAGGGCCCACATGCTCCGTGTGTACAACTACATGGCCGGCGCGCTCGTCATCACCGGTCTGGTGGCGTGGTTCGCGTTCCAGGCGGCTGGCGGCTACGACATCGCCGTGACCAGCCAGGGCATCACCGGTCTGACGTCATTCGGCGCGACGCTGTTCAATCCAGTGGCGCAGCTCGTGCTGTTCTTCGCCACGCTCGGGATCGTCGGCTTCATCAGCTTTCGCATCAGCCGGCTTGACGTCGGCACGGCGCTGACCCTGTTCCTCGCCTACGCCGCTCTGCTCGGGCTGCTCCTGTCGACCATCTTCCTTGCCTACACCGCGACATCGGTCAGTCGCGTGTTCTTCATCTCGGCCGCGACTTTCGGAACGATGAGCCTGTGGGGCTACACGACCAAGCGCGATCTTACCGGAATGGGATCGTTCCTGTTCATGGGCCTGATCGGCATCGTGATCGCGTCGCTGGTCAGTCTCTTCTGGCACTCGACAGCGCTGCAGTTCGCCATCTCCGTGATCGGCGTGCTCGTGTTTACCGGGCTCACCGCGTACGACACGCAGAAGATCAAGGAGCTCTATTATGTCGGCGACGATGGTTCGGTCGCCGGGCGCAAGGCGGTCATGGGCGCGCTGTCGCTCTATCTCGACTTCATCAACCTGTTCCTGATGTTGCTTCGCCTGTTCGGCAGCAACCGGAACTAGGTTCCGCCGACTACTGAACAAAGGGCGCGGCTGTCGGCTGCGCCCTTTTTCTTTTGCCCTCAGCCGGTGACCAGCCGCACCGGGCGGTCGATGACGCGCAGCACATTGGCGAGATCGTGCCCGCGCTTCAGCACGGCGCCGGTCGCAGCGAGTAGCGAATAGGCACCCTGACGGCGCGCCAACTTCGGTTGCTTGACGATGCGATAGAGCGGCGTTTCCGACGTGCGCCGGAAAATTGAGAACACCGCACTTTCGCTTAGGTGGTCGATGGCGTAGTCGCGCCATTCGCCCTCGGCGACGCGGCGACCGTAAACTTCCAGGATCTTGGCGATTTCCTGGCGGTTGAAAGTTACCTGGGCGGGAATCGCGGCCTGAGAGCGGCGGGCCGCCAAGGCGATCAGGTTCGCCCGGCCGCCGGAGGGCTCTTTGTCACCAGACTCGGCAGTTGCCACTGGCACTCGCTCCTTTGCCTCGGCAGGCAAATGTCATGATTGTCCCGTTCCGGCGCGATGGCAAGACAGCCGTGCGGCGGATTTCCGTAGCCGCCATACCCGCGAGCGCGTCTGTGCAATTTCACGATTTCGCCCTTATTCGGCCCTTGCGGAGCCACCATGGGCCGCGAATCTTTGCTCGTTGCTTCGGGGGTCGGTTCGACGAATTCCACGGTAGTTTCTCAGCCCCCCAGCCCCCCGGGGTTTTTGTCGGGACGATTCGCCTGTTCTGCGTAAGGGCTTCGGCCCTGCCGAGGCAACAATTGGCCGGCGTTCGCGCCGGCCAATTTTATTTCAGGGCCCAGCAAATCAATTGGCTGCGTCGAGCGCGCGCTCAAGCATGCGGCAGCATTCTTCCGCCTGCAGGCGCGCACCATCCTCGCCCCATGCCGCAACGATGTCGCGAAGGTCGCGAATCGCAACGTCAATTGCCGTTACGAGGTCGATGTCGAGGGCATCGGCTTCAAGCGCATGCTCGGCCAGAACGGCTTTCGAGCGGAACTGAACGATATCGGCCATGCGCGAACGTCTCCCTGCCGCCGAATCAGTCTGGTCGGCACGGGTATTTCGCCAGAAAAGGGTTATTGCCGGGTTTACGCCCGGCAGGACCGCGCTAGGGGCCGGCGTCGATAGCGGCGGCGCCGATGATCGGCCCGGGAAGGCCGCCCTTGACCTCGGTTTGCAGCAGCACGGCGCAGCGGTCGACCTTCGCCTGCTCCATCTCGCTGCGGGCGAGGCTCACCGACATGGCAGCGCCGGTCCACATGGCGATCGGGCGAAGCTTGCGAACCACGTTGGTGTAAGTGATCGTCTTGCCGGAGTTCTCGCCGCGCGCGATCGGCACGGTTACCGAGCGGTCGTACATGACCAGCCAGAGCGTGGCGTGCGGCATGCCGGACGAAGCGCCGATGTTGACGGTTATCGCGTCACCGGAGAGCGACAGGCCGATCGGCACACTAAGGCTGCCGGACTGCTTGGCCAACGCGCTGTCGATCTGACCGCGGCTGTTGCCCTCGACGTAAGTGCGGCCGTCGATGACAGCCTGCGGGGTGTACACGTCGCCATCGCCGCGCCCGGCCGAGTAGTCCTGTTGCCGCTGGCTGTTGTCGTGGCTGCCGAGCGTGTCCTTCCAGCCGAGGTAGTCCCAGTAGTCGACGTTGTACGACAGCGCCAGCACGTCGCTGCGCCGGGCGTAGTCGGCAATGAGATGGTCGGCGGGCGGGCATGATGAGCAGCCCTGGCTGGTGAACAGCTCGATCACCGATTTGGGCTGTGCGTCGGCGGGCTGGGCGGCGGCCATGCCGCCGACAACGGCAGCTGCTAAGGCGACAGCGGTCACCATGCGGCGAAAAATTACGCGGGCCATGTCGGCTCCCCAAAAACACGCCGATGCGCGCGAGCGGCGTGCCGCATAGCTATACCCGAGCCGCTCAAGTTCGAGTCACGTTAGGGTGACACCTTCGGCATCGTTAACCGGCGAGGCCGCGCAGGACGTAAGGCAGGATGCCGCCGTGGCGGAAGTACTCCAGCTCGTCCAGGGTATCGATCCGCGAGGTGAGGACAATCCTGGTAACCTTGCCATCGACGCCGGTGATTTCGGCCTCCATGGTTTGCCGCGGCTTGAGGTCACCGGAGAGGCCGCGGATGGTTACCTTTTCCCTTCCGGTGAGGCCGAGCGTCTTCCATGACACGCCCTCCTGGAAGACCAGCGGCAGGACGCCCATGCCGACCAGATTGGAGCGATGGATGCGCTCGAAGCTCTCGGCGACGACGGCGCGCACGCCGAGAAGCGTGGTGCCCTTGGCGGCCCAGTCGCGTGACGAGCCGGTGCCGTATTCCTTGCCGGCGAAGATGACCAGCGGAACGCCGTCGGCCTGGTAGAGCATCGCCGCGTCGTAAATCGACAGCTGCTGCTCGGACGGATGATGGATGGTGACGCCGCCTTCGACGCCGGGGACCATTTGATTGCGGATGCGGATGTTAGCGAAGGTGCCGCGCATCATGACTTCGTGGTTGCCGCGGCGCGAACCGTACGAGTTGAAATCGACCGGGCGGACCTGATGCTCCATAAGGTATTGCCCGGCGGGACCGTCGCGCTTGATCGAGCCGGCGGGCGAGATGTGGTCAGTGGTGATGGAGTCGCCGAACAGCCCCAGGATGCGGGCGTTGACGATGTCCTCGACCGGCTTCGGCGTCATGCTGATGCCGACGAAGTACGGCGGGTTCTGCACATACGTCGAGCCGCTCGACCAGGCGTAGGTCTGGCCGCCGCTGACGGTGATGCCCTGCCAGCGCGTGTCGCCCTTGAAGACGTCGGCGTAGCGCGTCTGGAACATGTCGACGGTGATCGTCGAGCGAATGAGGTCGGCGATCTCCTTCGACGACGGCCAGATGTCCTTCAGCATCACCGGCTGCCCGGCCTTGTCGTTGCCGAGCGGTTCGGTGGTCAGGTTCTGGCGCATCGTTCCGGTGAGGGCATAGGCGACCACCAGCGGCGGCGAGGCGAGGTAGTTGGCGCGCGTATCCGGATTGACGCGGCCCTCGAAGTTGCGGTTGCCCGACAGAACCGAGGCGACGATCAGATCCTTGGCGCCGATGGCTTCCGAAATTTCTTCCGGCAGTGGTCCGGAATTGCCGATGCAGGTGGTGCAACCGTAGCCGACGAGATTGAAGCCGAGCGCGTCAAGGTCGTCCTGCAGGCCGGCGCGATTGAGGTAGTCGGTGACGACCTGCGAGCCCGGCGCCAGCGATGTCTTCACCCACGGCTTGGAGGTCAGTCCCTTCTCGCGGGCGTTGCGGGCGAGCAAACCGGCGGCGATTAGCACGCTGGGATTGGAAGTATTGGTGCAGGAGGTGATCGCGGCGATGACCACATTGCCGTCGGCGAGCTTGTAGTCCTTGCCGGCGACCGTCGCGGTCTTGAAGATGTCGGGGACCGAGCCGCCGCCTTCCTCGTCCATGTCGGACGCCTTATCGGCGACGTCGACGTCGCGCATCTTGGCGAGCGCCGCGTCGAAGGCAGTGTCGGCAAGCGACAGCGCGACGCGGTCCTGCGGGCGCTTCGGACCGGCGAGCGACGGCACCACCGTGGCGAGGTCAAGCTCGAGCGTGTCGGTGAAAACCGGGTCGGGCGTGTCGTCGGTGCGGAACAACCCTTGCGCCTTGCAGTAGGCCTCGACCAGCGCGACGCGGGCGGGATCGCGCCCGGTGGCGGTCAGGTACGCGATGGTGTCCTTATCGACCGGGAAGAAGCCGCAGGTGGCGCCATACTCCGGCGCCATGTTGGCGATGGTCGCCTTGTCTTCCAGCGAGAGGTGCGAAAGCCCGGCGCCGTAGAACTCGACGAATTTGTTGACGACGCCGCGCTTGCGCAGCATCTCGGTGACGGTGAGCACGAGGTCGGTGGCGGTAACGCCCTCGTGCAGCTTGCCGACCAGACGGAAGCCGATGACTTCCGGGATGAGCATCGAGATCGGCTGGCCGAGCATGGCGGCTTCCGCCTCGATGCCGCCGACGCCCCAGCCGAGCACGGCGAGGCCGTTGATCATGGTGGTATGGCTGTCGGTGCCGACCAGGGTGTCCGGATAGGCGACGGTGCGGCGACCGTCCTGGCCCGTCCACACCGTCTGGGCGAGGTATTCGAGATTGACTTGGTGGCAGATGCCGGTGCCCGGCGGGACGACGCGGAAATTCTCGAAAGCGGTCGCGCCCCAGCGTAGGAATTGGTAGCGCTCGCCGTTGCGCTGGTATTCCATCTCGACGTTGGTGCCGAACGACGCGGCGGCGCCGTAGGAGTCGACCATGACGGAATGGTCGATGACGAGATCGACCGGGACGAGCGGGTTGATGCGCGCCGGATCGCCGCCGAGCGCCACCATGGCATCGCGCATGGCGGCGAGGTCGACCACGGCAGGGACGCCGGTGAAGTCCTGCATGAGCACGCGCGCCGGGCGGAAGGCGATCTCGCGATCGCTGCGGCGAGCCGCCAGCCAGCCGGTCATGGCGCGGATGTCGTCGGCGGTGACCGAGCGGTCGTCCTCGTTGCGGAGCAGGTTCTCGAGCAGCACCTTGAGCGAGAAGGGCAGTCGCGCGACACCGGGGAGGCCATTCTTCTCGGCGGCGGGCAGGCTGTAGTAGTCATAGTCGGCGCCGCCCACGGAAAGCGTGCTACGCGATTTGAAGGTATCGGCGGTCACGGGCTCTCTGCTCCTCGGCAGTTTGACGGACGCCGGCAAGGGAGCGGCAGCGGATTTTGCCGGACTTCAGCCTTGCCAGGCGACGGCAGCGGTGCGTGGGCCTTATAGTCCCATTCCAATGTGCAATTCCAGACGAACAAAAGCCGCGCTCACCATGCGATTGCAGCCGTCCTTTGGGACGGTTCCAAGCAAGAAGTGCGCCCTCTCGTCATGCGGGTGACTGCGACCAATCTCACGGCCGTGCGGGGCGGGCGGACAGTGTTCGCCGGCGTGTCGTTTTCGCTTGGCGCCGGCGAGGCGCTGGCGGTGACCGGCCCCAACGGCGTCGGCAAGTCGACGTTGCTGCGGCTGGCAGCCGGACTGCTGGCGCCGGCGGCCGGCAGCATCGCCTTCGAGCCTTTGCCGGCAGATGCTGCGATCCATTACCTCGGCCATCTGGACGGATTGAAGACGACCCTGTCGGTGCGGCAGAACCTCGAATTCTGGCGGTCGTTGTGGATCGGCAAGGCAATCGAGCCGGCACTGGAGAACGTCGGCATCGTCAAGCTTGCCGATCTTCCGGTCGGTGTGCTCTCCGCCGGGCAACGGCGGCGGGTGGCGCTGGCGCGGCTGCTGATCGCCGAGCGTGCGCTCTGGCTGCTCGACGAGCCGGCGACCGCACTTGACGCCGGCGGAGAGGCGATGCTCGGTCGCGTCATCGCGGCGCATCTCGCCGGTGGCGGCATGACTATGGTGGCAACGCATCGCGACCTGCCGCTCGTGCCAACCGCGACGTTGTCCCTCGGTGCGGCATGAGCGCCTTCGCGGCCGTCACAGCCCAGACCGCGCGCCTGTCATGGCGGAGCGGCGGCGCGCTCATCGGCGTCGTGTTTTTCCTGGCGGTTGTCACCGTCATTCCGTTCGGCGTCGGCCCCGACCTCAAGCTGCTGGCGCGCATCGGCCCGGCGATGCTGTGGGTCGGCGCACTGCTGGCGACGCTGCTCAACCTTGACCGCCTGTTCCGCGACGATCGCGACGACGGCTCGCTCGATCTGCTGATCCTTGCCGGGCAGCCGCTCGAACTGACCGTGCTGGCGAAATGTCTTGGCGCCTGGCTGGCGACCGGGTTGCCGCTGGTCGTCGTGGCGCCGTTCCTCGGCATCCTGCTCGGGCTGGAGCCGGCGGCGCTTGCCGCCACGACCGCGACACTGCTCGCGGGCACGCCGGCGCTGACGCTCATCGGCGCCATCGGCGCGGCGCTGACGGCGGCACTTGGTCGCGGCGGCCTGCTGGTGGCGGCGCTGGTACTGCCGTTCACCATTCCGGTGCTGATCTTTGGAGTGAGCGCGGCCGCTTCCGTCATCGTCGGGCCGACGCCGTTCCTGCCGCCGTTCCTCATCCTCGTAGCGCTGACGCTGGTGAGCGCGGTGATCGCGCCGGTCGCCTGCGCCGCCGCTCTCCGCTCGGGAGCGGATTGAAATCCTCGGCGTCCTCAAGTTGCCGCCGTGACCCTCCGACCCTAGAACACTCGCCATGGCCCTTGCCGACCTCGCCAATCCGACCCGCTTCATTTCCCTGTCGGGGAAGGTGTTGCCGTGGCTGGCGGCGGCGACGGCGCTGTTATTCGTGGCCGGGGTCTATTTCGCGTTTTTTGCGTCGCCGCCCGACTACCAGCAGGGCGAGACCGTGCGCATCATGTACATCCATGTGCCCGCGGCGTGGCTGTCGATGTTCGGATATGGCGTCATGGCGCTGGCAGCGCTGGGCACGCTGGTGTGGCGACATCCGCTTGCTGACGTGACGGCGAAGGCGGCGGCACCACTCGGCGCGGCCTTCGCCTTCCTGGCGCTGGTCACCGGGTCGCTGTGGGGCAAGCCGATGTGGGGGGCGTGGTGGGTGTGGGATGCGCGCCTGACGTCCGAACTGGTGCTGCTCTTGATGTATCTCGGTATCATCGCCCTGTGGCAGGCGGTGGAAGATCCGGGACGGGCGGCACGCATCGTCGCGATCCTGACGCTGGTCGGCAGCATCAACATTCCGATCATCAAATTCTCGGTCGACTGGTGGAATACGCTGCACCAGGGTGAAAGCATCTTCCGCGCGGGAGGGCCGACGATCGACGGGTCGATGCTGCGGGCCCTGTTCACGATGGTGGCGGCGATGACGCTGCTCTACGTCGTGCTGCTGCTGATGGCGATGAAGAACGAGATCCTGCGCCGTCGCGTGCGCACACTCGAAGCGATTGCCGCGGGAGCCGGCGGGTGAGCGATCACACCGGCTTCATCGTCGCCGCCTACCTGCTCACCGTCGTCGTGCTGGTTGCTCTTATTGTTTGGGTCATCTGGGACGGGCGGGTGCAGCGGCGCCAGCTGGCGAATCTCGAAGCGCGGGGCGCCCGCCGCCGGTCGGAGCAGAAGGGCCACCGGTCGTGAGTCTGCCGCAGGACGCTGCCGGTCGATCGAAGGCGAAGAGCGGCGTCCGGCTGGTCTACCTGCTGCCGCTCGGGTTCTTCGCGTGTCTGGCGCTGATCTTCCTGATGCGGCTGGATTCCGGCGTCGATCCGTCGACGGTTCCTTCGCCGCTCGTCGGCCATTCGGCGCCGGTCTTCGACCTGCCGCCGCTCGACGGCGTCGACGTGCCGGGCCTGAAGCGCGCCGACCTCGACGGGAAGATCACCATCGTCAATGTTTTCGCCTCGTGGTGCGTGCCCTGCCGGCAGGAAGGGCCGGTGCTGGCGGCGATTGCCGGCGACTTCGGCACAGGCGGTCGCGTGCGCCTCGTCGGCATCAACTACAAGGACCAGCCCGGCAATGCCCGCGCGTTCCTTGGCGAGGTGGGTAATCCTTTTACGGCGATCGGCGTCGACCAGATGGGGCGGGCAGCGATCGATTGGGGCGTCTATGGCGTGCCCGAGACGTTCATCGTCGGGCCCGACGGCATCATCATTCACAAATTTATCGGGCCGCTGACGGCGGAGATCGTCGCCGACGATCTCAAGCCGCTGATTGCGAAGGTATTGGCGTCGCCCGGCGCGACAATGCCAGCGCCGCCAAAAAGCTGACCAGCTCGGCGGCGATCAACGCCGGCAGCGTGAGATGGGCCAGGCGAAGACCGACCACATCGGCGAGCGCGCCGAGTGCTGCTGGCGCAATCAGGAGCGCCAATCCGAAGGCCAAAGTCATGCGTGCCGAAGCGGCGTCATTGGCGCCCGCGGCGACGCCGAGACCCAGCGCCATGGTCAGCGGATACTGCGGCGCGATGCAGAGTCCGAGCAGCACGATCCCGACGATGGCTGCCCACTGCTGGCCGACGATCCAATAGAGCACGAAGCCGATCGCGCCGGTGGCGAAGGCGCTGAACAGGATCGTTCGGGGCGAATAGCGCGTCACCAGCGCGCGGAGCGCGATGCGGCCAATCAGAACGCCGACGAAAAAACCGGCAGCGACGGTCGCGGCGTTGGCGGGGGTGAAGCCGGCGACGCGCTCGAGGAAGGTCGGCGACCACAGCAGCACCGAGAATTCAAGCGAGCAGGCGAAGACGATCAGGAACCAGTACGCCCAGAAGGCCGGCGGCAATTTCGCTGTCGTCGGCCCCGCATGGACTTGCGGTTCGGCCAGCGCGACGTTGCGGAACACGATAGTCAGCCCGATGCCGAGCAGGCAGCCGAGGACGACCGCCGGGCGCCAGCCTAGCCCCCAGGCGATGAAGCCTCCCGTCGCCAGCGGGCCGATGATGGCGCAGCCATAGGCAACGATCGCCTGTTCGGCGAAGGCTTGCCGGCGCATCTCGCCGTGCATGTCGGAAAGCGCAGCGGGCACGACGGCAGGCAGGAAGGCGCCGAGCAGACCCATGATGAAGCAGCTTGCAATGCTCGCCCACGGGCCCGGCGACAGGCAAAGGAGCAAGCCGCCGAGGGCTATGCCGCAACCGCCGAGCCACAGGGAATATCGGCGGCCAAGCCGGGCGCTGACCCGGCGCCCGAACAAGCCGGTGAGGATGACGCCCAGCGCGATGGCGCTCGAATGCAGGCTGACGACGCGATAGCTGAGCGAGAACTCTTCCTGCAGGAACGGGATGACGTTTCCCTGCACGTTGAAGAGATAGATCTGCGTCCCGATGAGGAAGTAGCCGTACCAGGTCGCCGGATTGCGGACGAACCGATCCGAGGTATCGGTCACCCGGCGTCCTTGTCTTCCAGCGATGTCCGGCTGATGAGGCGCACCTGCATGAGAGCGAACACGAAGGTGAGCGGCAGGATGGCGAAAACCTTGAAGCTCACCCACTGGTCGGTGGTGGCGTAGTGGCGGACGATCTCGTTGAGGACGGCGAGGCCGAAGAAGAACAATCCCCAACGGACGGTGAGCTTGCGCCAGCCCTCGTCGGTGAGATTGAAGACGGAATCGAAGACATAGCCTATCAGCGAACGACCGAAGGCAAGGCCGCCGAGCAGCACGCCGCCGAACAGGCAGTAGATGATGGTCGGCTTGATCTTGATGAAGGTGTCGTCCTTCAGCCAGAGCGTCAGGCCGCCGAAGACGACGACGATAATTGCCGTGACGAACGGCATCAGCGGCAGGCGCCTGGTCATGGCGAAGGACACGACGAGCGCGACCAGCGTGGCGATGATGAAAGCGGCGGTGGCGAAGAAGATCGGGCCGCCGAGCGTGGCGATGACGGGATAGCTCGCGGCGAGTTTGGCGCCGCGCGCGTTGGCCACGAAGAACAGGATGAGCGGTCCGATTTCCAGCGCCAGCTTGAGGAACGGATTGAGCTTCTTCTCAACCGCGGTTTGTTCGTTGGGGGCGGATTCGAGGCTCATTGCATGTTCCCGCGCGACAGCGCCAGACGAAGTTCCAGGGCGAGCAGCCGGCGCATCACGTTCTCGTCCTTGGCGTAGTGGCAGCTCTCGCCGCCGTCGAAGGTCCAATAATAGGTGGCGTCGATGACGCCGAAGGCGGCGAAGATACGGCCCGAGTTGAGCGTCATCGAATACGATGGCGGCCGGACGCCCGCATCCTCGGTCACCGTAATCTTGCCGGCGAAGCGCATATTCAACTCGGCGCAGGTTTCGGCAAGCACGGCGAGCCGCGCCTGATTGGCGCGGAAACCCGGCGGGGTGCGGCGCTCGGTGGCAAGAGGCGTGGCTGGCGTCATGGCGGCGGCAGACTAAAGCCCGACCAGCGCCTTGGCAAAATCGCAGGCGGTGAAGGGCTCGAGGTCGTCGACGCCTTCGCCAACGCCGATGAAATGCACCGGTAGCCCGTATCGCGCGGCAATGGCGACGAGGATGCCGCCGCGTGCGGTGCCGTCGAGCTTGGTCATCACCAGTCCGGTAACGCCGGCGCGCTTGCCGAAGATGTCGACCTGCTGGAGGGCGTTCTGGCCGGTGGTGGCGTCGAGCGTGAGCAGCACCGAGTGCGGGGCGGTCGGATCGAGCTTGCGGATGACGCGGATGATCTTCTCCAGTTCGGCCATCAGCGCGTCCTTGTTCTGAAGGCGGCCCGCGGTGTCGATGATGAGGACGTCGGCGGCCTGCTCCTTTGCCGCCTTCAGCGCGTCGAAGGCGAGGCCGGCGGCATCGGCACCCTGTTCGCCGGAAATGACGACGGCACCGGTGCGGTTGCCCCAGATCTTGAGCTGTTCGATGGCGGCGGCGCGGAACGTGTCGCCGGCGGCGAGCACGACCGACTTGCCGTCGGCGCGAAGTTTCGCGGCGAGCTTGCCGATGGTGGTGGTCTTGCCGGTGCCGTTGACGCCGACGACGAGCACGACGTGCGGCTGCAGCGCGGGATCGACGGCGAATGGTTTGGCCACCGAGGCAAGCGTCTTCTCGATCTCGGCGGCGAGCACCGCCTTGACTTCTTCGTCGCCGATTTCCCTGTCGTAGCGGTTGGCGCGCAGCACGTCGGCGATGCGGGTCGCGGTCTCCTGGCCGAGGTCGGCGCGGATGAGCGTGTCTTCCAGTTCGGCGAGCGCGGTGGCATCGAGTTTCCGCTTGGTGAAAATCGCGGCGATGCCCTCAGAAAGCGCACCGGAGGAACGGGCAAGGCCGCTCCGTAGGCGTTCAACCCACGATTGGCGCGGGGCCGGTTCCGCCTGGGATTCCGCCGGCGGTTTATCGCCGCCGCCGAAGATGCGGCCGAAAAGGGCCATCAAGCAGCCTCGGCGGGGAGCGGCGTGGCGATCAGGCCGCGGGCGGTGCGGCCAGTGATGCGCGCGTCGACGAACGTGCCCGGCGCGGCGTCAATTTCAGCCAGCGTGAACTGCTCGGTGCGGCCGACACCGCCATTCTCGACCAGCAGGCGGCGAATGGCGCCCTGTTCGCGCGCGAGATGCGCGGCGTAGGCGGTGGCGGCTTTCCCCCGCAAACGGCTGGCGCGTTCCTTGACGACGGCTCCCGGCACCTGCGGCATGCGCGCGGCGGGCGTGCCTGGGCGCGGAGAAAACGGAAAGACGTGCAGCGTGGCGAGGCCGCAGTCGTCGATGATCGCCAGAGAATTATCGAACATCGCGTCGGTCTCGGTCGGGAAGCCGGCGATGATGTCGGCGCTGAAGGCAACGTCGGGACGCAGGCGGCGGACGGTGTCGGTGAAACGGATGGCGTCGGAGCGGTCGTGGCGACGCTTCATGCGCTTCAGGATCAGATTGTCGCCATGCTGCAGCGAGAGATGGAAGTGCGGCATCAGGCGCGGCTCGTCGGCGATGGCCTTGATGAGCGCCGCGTCGACCTCGATCGAGTCGATCGACGAGAGCCGCAGACGCGCCAGCTCCGGCACCGCGCCCAAAATGGCGCGCACGAGCGTGCCCAACGTCGGTCGCTCGGCGAGATCGGCGCCATAGGCGGTGATGTCGACGCCGGTCAGCACCACCTCGGCATAACTGCGTTCGACCAGTTCGTGCACTTGGGCCACGACGCCGTCAATCGTCACCGAACGCGAGCGCCCACGGCCGAAGGGGATGACGCAGAAGGTGCAGCGGTGGTCGCAGCCGTTCTGGATCTCGACGAAGGCGCGGGTGTGGCCGGCGATGCCGACGGGGCGATGCCCGTGGTTGGCGGTCACTGCGGCGATGGCGCCGACCTGAACGCGCGCGCCGACGGCATAACTCGCGGCGACCAGCTTCTCGGCGTTGCCGAGGACGCGATCCACTTCGGGCATGGCGGCAAAGCCCTGCGGATCGATCTGCGCTGCGCACCCCGAAATCACGATGGTTCGCTGCGGCTGGTCGCGCTTCGCCCGCCGGATCGCCTGGCGCGCCTGACGCATCGCCTCGCCGGTGACCGCGCAGGTGTTGACCAGCAGCGCATCGGCCAGGCCGGCCTCCGCGGCGCTCCGGCGCATGTGTTCCGATTCCAGCGCGTTCAACCGGCAGCCGAACGTGACGACTTCCACCGCCATCAGGCGACGCCCCGCGCCGAGGCCTCCCAGCGGAGCGTGTCGGGGTCGAGCGCGCCGGAAAATTCGGTCTCGACGGGGCCGGTCATCCAGACGTGGCCGTCGTCGCGCCATTCCACCACAAGGTCGCCGCCGGGCAGCGTCACGGTCACTGTGTTGCCGGTCAGCTTCTTGCGCATGGCGGCGACGGCGGCGGCGCAGGCGGCGGTGCCGCAGGCGGCGGTCAGGCCAACGCCGCGCTCCCACGTCCGGATCGTGATGGCGTCCGGCGCGGTGACTTGGGCGAGGGAAATGTTGGCGCGGTCGGGGAAGATCGGATGGTTTTCGAGCAGCGGGCCGAAGCGCTCGAGATCATAGGCATTGACGTCATCGACCCAGAAGATCGCATGCGGGTTGCCGACATTGACCGCCGACGGCGAATGGAGGATCGGCGCGTCAATCGGGCCGATCTGCAACTCGATTGCGCGGGTGTCGCCGAATTCCTCGGCGAGCGGGATCTGGTCCCAGGCGAACTTCGGCCGGCCCATGTCGACGGTGATCATTTCGGCCGTGCCGGTGTCATAGGCGCGCAGCAGCCCGGCGTTTGTCTCGATGGTGGCGGTCTTGCGGCCGCTCTCGCCCATCAGCAGCCAGCCGACGCAGCGGGTGGCGTTGCCGCAGGCATCGACCTCGCCGCCATCGCGGTTGTGGATGCGCATGAAGGCGTCGGCGCCGCCCTTCGCCGGCTCGACGGTGATCATCTGGTCGAAGCCGATGGCATCCGCATTACCGAGCGCGCGGATGGCGATCGGCGTCAGGCGGACCGGCGCCTGACGGCCATCGAATACGATGAACTCGTTGCCGAGGCCGTTCATCTTGCGGAACGGGATAGCGCCGTTCTTCATGGAATTTCGCCCGTGCGGGGATGGGGCGGCTGGCGCCCGAATTCTGGCGTGTATATGGCGGATCGGGAACGAAAATACCAGAAGCCGCCAGAGGGCTTCACGGCCGCGGGAGCCTGACTCACGCCCGGTTCAACATCAATTGAGGCGGGCATTGATGACGGAGTGATTATATACGGGCCATCAACTTTGGGAGGACCCGTCCCCATGAAATCCGCCACTGCCACCTCACGCCGTTCCGTGCTGCTGTCTACCGGCGCTTTTGCCGCCGCCGCCATCGGCGCCACGATGTTCGCGCGGTGGGCGCGAGCGTCGTCCATCGTCGGCAAACCCGGTACGGTGACGATCGAAAAATTCGACGATGCCGGCAAGAGCCTCGGGGCCGCTTCGGTCGCCAAAGTGGTCAAGAGCGATGCCGAGTGGCAAGCCCAGTTGAAGAACGACCTCGTCTTCAACGTGACGCGGCAGGAGGGTACGGAAACCCCGTTCACCGGGCCGAACTGGGACAACCATTCCGCCGGCCTCTATCGCTGCATCTGCTGCGACAACGCCCTCTACACCAACGACACGAAATTCGACTCGGGCACCGGCTGGCCAAGCTTCTGGCAGCCGATCTCGGAACGGAACTTGGTCCACGTCGTCGCCCAGCAGGGTGGCTACAAGGTGTCCTGCGCCGAGTGCGACGCCCATCTTGGCCACGTCTTCGACGACGGGCCGAAGCCGACGGGGTTGCGATACTGCATGGACGGTGTCGCCATGCGCTTCATTCCGCGTGCCGCCGCCTAGCCGGCAAACCGACAAACCAGGGGTGATCCAAATGAAAATTTTCTCACGCTTGCTTGCCGGAGCTGCACCGGTGGCGCTCATCGGCGCCTTCGCGATTTTCGGCGGCGTACAGCACGGCGCCGCGGAAGGCGCGGTGAAGATTCCGACGCCTGCGGTCGACGAGCCGGCTGCCTCCGGACTCGAAACCGCCGTGTTCGCGGGCGGCTGCTTCTGGGGCGTCCAGGGCGTGTTCGAGCACGTCAAGGGCGTCGAGAGCGCCGTCGACGGTTATGCCGGCGGCAAGCTCGCCAACCCGAGCTACGAGCAGGTTGGCATGGAGAACACCGGCCACGCCGAATCGGTGAAGATCACCTTCGATCCCAAGCAGGTTTCCTACGGCAAGCTGCTGCAGATTTTCTTTTCGGTCGTGCAGGATCCGACGCAGCTCAACTTCCAGGGTCCGGACCGCGGGACGAGCTATCGTTCGGCAGTGTTCACGACGAGCGGGGAGCAGAAGAAGGTCGCCGACGCCTACGTGGCGCAGCTCGATGCCGCCAAGGTGTTTCCGGGCAAGATCGTCACCGAGGTGACCCCCTACACCAACTTCTACAAAGCCGAGGACTACCACCAGGACAACGGCATCACCCTCAAGGTGAACGCCGGCTACGTGCAGTTCTACGACGTACCGAAGATCGAGAACCTCAAGGCGATGTTCCCGGAGGTCTGGTCGGCCAAACCGAAGGTGGTTTTCGCAGCGAACGCCGAGTCCTGACCCAACAAGATAGCGAACAGGCGGGGCCGGAGTTTCCGGCCCCGTTTTCGTTTGGTGCCAAGCCGCCTTGATTGACTCGCCCCTACCCGCCACGTAAACCCACGGCGACTCTGAAAAGAGCCTGAGTTTCGATAAGCCCACCGGGGCCAGACCCCGGAGGTCAGCGTCCGCCAGCGCATTGCGCCCGCGGGCGCGTCACTGCTTGGGAAGATGATTAAATTCGATGTTTGAGTCTTTATCCGAACGCCTTGGCGGCATCCTCGACAAGCTCACCAAACGCGGTGCGCTTTCCGAGAATGACGTCAACGAGGCGATGCGTGAGGTGCGCCGCGCCTTGATCGAGGCGGACGTGGCGCTCGACGTCGTGCGTTCGTTCACCGACAAGGTGCGTTCGCGGGCCGTCGGCGCCGAGGTCGTGCGCTCGGTGACGCCCGGCCAGATGGTCGTCAAGATCGTCAACGACCAGTTGATCGAGATGCTGGGGTCGGAGGCCCAGTCGATCGATCTCAACGCGCCGGCGCCGGTAGCGGTGATGCTGGTTGGCCTGCAGGGCTCCGGCAAGACGACTACCGCCGCGAAGATCGCCCGCCGGCTCGCCGACCGCCAGAAGTTGAAGGTGCTGATGGCGTCGCTGGATACGCGCCGTCCGGCGGCCCAGGAGCAGTTGAAGGTGCTGGGCGTGCAAGCCGGCATCGACACGCTGCCTATCGTTCCCGGGCAGACGCCGGTCGAGATCGCGCGCCGCTCGGAGAGCGCGGCGCGCTTCGGCGGCTACGACGTGGTCATCCTCGACACCGCCGGGCGCACGCACATCGACGAGCCGCTGATGCTTGAGATGGCCGAGATCAAGGCGGCGACGAAGCCGCACGAGATCCTGCTGGTCGCCGACTCGCTCACCGGCCAGGACGCCGTCAATCTGGCGAAATCCTTCGACGATCGCGTCGGCATCACCGGCATCGTCTTGACGCGCGTCGATGGCGACGGTCGTGGCGGCGCGGCGCTGTCGATGCGCGCCGTCACCGGCAAGCCGATCAAGCTGCTCGGCGTCGGCGAGAAGCTCGATGCGCTGGAGGATTTCGACCCGGCGCGCGTCGCCGGCCGCATTCTCGGCATGGGCGATATCGTCGGCCTCGTCGAGAAGGCGACGCAGAACATCGACGCCGCCAAGGCGGCCAAGGCGGCCGAGCGGATGCGCAAGGGCGTGTTCGATCTCGACGATCTCGGCGAACAGCTTCAGCAGATGCAGAATATCGGCGGTATGTCAGGCGTGATGGGCATGCTGCCCGGCATCGGCAAGGCCAAGAAACAGATCGACGCGATGGGCCTCGACGACTCAGTCTTCAAGCGCCAGCGGGCGATCATCACGTCGATGACCAAGGCGGAGCGGAAGAACCCGGACGTACTCAAGGCGAGCCGCAAGAAACGCATCGCCTCGGGCTCGGGCACCAAGGTCGAGGAGGTCAACCGCCTTCTCAAGATGCACCGGCAGATGGCCGACATGATGAAGGACATGGGGCGCGGCAAGGGCATGTTCGCGCGCATGGGTGGCATGCTCGGCATGGCCGGTCCCGGCGCGGGCGCCGGCGCACTGGCGGGCATGGACCCGGCGGCTTTGGAAAAACTCGCCAAGGGCGGCGGCCTTGCCGGTGGCCTGCCCGGTGCGGCGCCATCGCTGCCGCCCGGTTTTCCCAATCTGAAGCTTCCCGGTCTCGGCGGGGGCGGGGGATTTCCCGGCCTGCCTGGCCTGCCGAAAAAGAAATGATCGTCTTCAAAATTTTGAACAGCGAAGGAATGAACCGATGTCCCTGAAAATCCGTCTCACCCGCGCGGGCGCCAAGAAGCGGCCGTTCTATCGCATCGTCATCGCCGACTCGCGCTATCCGCGCGACGGCCGCTTCATCGAAATCGTCGGCACGTGGAATCCGATCCTGCCGAAGAACGATCCGAAGCGCGTCGTACTGGAGACCGAGCGCATCCAGCATTGGATGAGCAAGGGCGCGCAGCCGACCGACCGCGTGTTGCGCTTCCTCGACGCCGCCGGCCTCGCCAAGCGAGCCCCACGCAACAATCCGGAGAAAGCCCTTCCCGGCAAAAAGGCTCAGGAGCGCGCCGGTGTTGCGGCCGCGGCTGCCGAGGCGGCGGCAGCGGCTCCGGCAGAGGCGTCAGCCGCCACGTAGGGCGGACGCGTGGGCCGCAATCCTACCGTCGTGGTGGCGCAGATCGGCGCCGCCCATGGCATCAAGGGCGAGGTGCGGCTGAAATCGTTTACGCAAGACGCGATGGCGGTCGCTGCGTATGGGCCACTGACGGCGGCCGACGGGCGGTCCTTCGAGATCGAGACGATCCGCCCGGCCGCCGGCACGTCGCCGGACATGATGGTGGTGCGTCTCAAGGGCGTGCGCGACCGCAGCGCGGCGGAGAAGCTCACCGGCATCGAGTTGTCGGTCGCTGCGGAACGGTTGCCGCCGCCCGCGGTCGACGAGTTCTATCATTCCGATCTCATCGGCCTGTCGGCGATGACTACGGACGGTCAAGTGCTCGGCGCCGTTGTTGCCGTGCCCAACTATGGCGCCGGAGACCTCATTGAGATCGCGCCGCCGAGCGGCAACACGATCCTCGTCCCCTTCACCCAGTCGGCGGTGCCGGAGATCGATATTGCCGGCGGGCGCGTGATCGTGGTGCCGCCGACGTATGACGACGGCGGCGGGGCGGGCGAGCCATGACGTTCCGCGCCACCGTCCTCACCCTGTTTCCGGAAATGTTTCCGGGGCCGCTCGGTGTCAGCCTCGCCGGCAAGGCGCTCGCCGATGGCGTGTGGTCGCTGGAGACGCGCGACATCCGCGTCTCGGCGACCGATAAGCATCGTTCCGTCGACGACACGCCCGCCGGGGGCGGACCGGGGATGGTTCTGCGTGCCGACGTGCTGGCATCCGCGATCGATGCGGCAGCCGGCGGGGACAGTCGGCCGCGTTTGCTGATGAGTCCGCGCGGACGCCCGCTGGATCAGGAGTACGTGGCGGACATCGCATCCCGGGAGGGCGTACTCGTCGTGGCGGGGCGCTTCGAGGGCGTCGACGAGCGCGTCATCCTGGGCCGTCAACTGATCGAGGTTTCGGTCGGCGACTATGTGCTCTCTGGCGGGGAAATCGCCGCGATGGCGCTGCTGGATGCGGTGGTGCGGCTGCTGCCCGGCGTCATGGGAAACGCGCTTTCCGGCGCTTCCGAGAGCTTCGCGGATGGGTTGCTGGAGTACCCGCACTATACCCGGCCGCAGGTCTGGGAGGGTCAGCCGATCCCGGAAGTGCTGACGTCCGGCGATCATGGCCGTGTCGCCGAATGGCGGCGAGGCGAGGCGAAGCGGCTTACCCAATTGCGGCGACCGGACCTGTTAAAGCCGAAGTAATCACCGCGGAAACCTTTGCCGGCCAAGGCTCTGCCGACATCGCGCCGGGGTCCGCCGCTATCGACAACCCGGGTGAGTTAGGGTATGGAACCGCCAAATTTCGAGCGCGCCCGCTATGCGGTTTGCGCCTCGTGCAGAAAGGCTTTCGTCCATGAATATCATCCAGGAGCTTGAGAAAGAGCAGGCGGCAGCGATCCAGGGCGATCGCGCCGTGCCTGAGTTCGCCCCGGGCGATACGGTCAAGGTCAACGTCAAGGTGACCGAAGGCACGCGCACCCGCGTGCAGGCGTACGAGGGCGTGGTGATCGCGCGCTCGGGCGGCGGCATCAACGAAAACTTCACCGTGCGGAAAATTTCGTACGGCGAGGGCGTCGAGCGCGTATTCCCGCTTTATTCGCCGTCGGTCGACTCGATCGAGGTGGTGCGTCGCGGCAAGGTTCGGCGGGCGAAGCTCTATTATCTCCGCGGCCTGCGCGGCAAGTCGGCGCGCATCTCGGAGAAGCAGGATTCCCGGGCCGACGCGGCGCCGGGGGCGTCTACGGCGGCCAAGAAGTAGTCGACCACCGGTATTTTCGTGTTTTAGGGCGGCCTTGGGCCGCCCTTTCTGTCTCTGGCACAGGCCCAGAAACAAGCGTCGATTGTCTATTGGCCGCAGGGTTGCTATCTAACCCTCTATGAAGACCACGGTTTTCAACTCACAGTGCGGTCGCCGGCTTCGCGGAACCTTTGATTTCGCGGGACTCGCCGATCGCGCGCGCATGCCCTGGCGCTTCCTGGCACGGCACGTCACGGTCGACGGCCTTAGCGCGCTCTGACGTCGGCGCGCAGCGCCGGTTCCGCCCGTGCCGCCCTTCATCTTTTTCCAGACTTAAGTGGCGGTATTGATCTACCGCACGACAGGATATTCGAACATGGCATCCGAAAAACCGAGAACGCTCTACGACAAGATATGGGACGACCACCTGATCGAAATCGATGCCGACGGTACCGGGCTCCTCTACGTCGATCGTCACCTCGTCCATGAGGTGACCAGTCCGCAGGCCTTCGAGGGGCTGCGACTCGCCAAGCGCAAGGTGCATGCGCCCGGCAAGACGCTGGCTGTCGTCGACCACAACGTGCCGACGACCGATCGCTCGCAGGGAATCGGCAATCCGGAATCGAAGCTGCAGGTCGATACACTCGCCGAAAACGCGCGCGATTTCGGCGTCGAGTATTTCAACGAACTGGATCATCGCCAGGGCATCGTACATATCGTCGGTCCCGAGCAGGGCTTCACTCTGCCCGGCATGACGATCGTCTGCGGCGACAGCCACACGTCCACGCATGGAGCGTTCGGCGCGCTGGCGCATGGCATCGGCACCTCGGAAGTCGAGCATGTGCTCGCGACGCAGACGCTGATCCAGAAGAAAGCGAAGAACATGCGCATCACCGTCGACGGCAAGCTGCCGGCCGGTGTGACCGCCAAGGACATCATCCTCGCCATCATCGGCGAGATCGGCACGGCCGGCGGCACCGGCCACGTCATGGAATACGCCGGCGAAGCGATCCGCGCGTTGTCGATGGAAGGCCGCATGACGGTGTGCAACATGAGCATCGAGGGCGGCGCGCGCGCCGGCCTTGTCGCGCCGGACGAAACGACCTTTGCCTACGTCAAGGATCGCCCGCGGACACCAAAGGGTAAGGACTTTGACGCGGCGGTGCGCTATTGGCGCACGCTTACCTCCGACGAGGGCGCCACCTTCGACCGCGAGGTAAAACTCGATGCGTCGAAACTGCCGCCACTGGTGACCTGGGGGACGAGCCCCGAGAACGTGGTCACGGTGAACGGCAAGGTGCCTGACCCGGCGACGATCGCCGACCCCGACAAGCGCCGCGCGGTGGAGCGGGCGCTTGCCTATATGGGGTTGACACCAAACACGCCGATCAAGGACATCACGGTGGAGCACGTCTTCATCGGCTCATGCACCAATGGACGCATCGAGGACCTGCGCGCGGCCTCGAAGATCGTTGGCGGCCACAGGGTCCACGAAGGCGTGGTGGCGATGGTCGTGCCCGGATCGGGCCTCGTGAAGGAACAGGCGGAAGCCGAGGGTCTAGACAAGATATTCAAGGCGGCCGGCTTCGAATGGCGCGAGCCCGGATGCTCGATGTGCCTCGCCATGAACGAGGATCGCCTGAAGCCCGGCGAGCGCTGCGCATCCACATCGAACCGTAACTTCGAAGGGCGCCAGGGCTTCAAGGGACGCACCCACCTCGTCTCGCCGGCAATGGCGGCGGCGGCGGCGATCGCCGGGCGCTTCGTCGACGTGCGGGAGTGGGCGTAAGCCGAAAAGAAAAATCCCGCACCGGCTTGCCGATGCGGGATTCATCCGATGAGCCGGAACTACCAGACCGGATGCGGGGCGGGATGGGGATCCTGATGCGGGTGCGGGTAGAAACTGCGGAAGTCACAGTTGCGGGCGACGATCACCTGCTTCCAGTGCGGACGGCCGAAGCGGTCCCACCACTTCACCTGCTTGAACACGGGATGGCAAACCTGCTGATGGTGGGGGTAGGGCCCGTTCCAGTTGTTGCCCTGGTAGGGAGCGGCGGAGGCTGCGGTGGTGGTGATCGCCAGTCCGCCAGCGGCGATCATTCCGGCGGCGGTGGCGGCAAGGATGGCTTGCTTGAACATGACGCTTGTCCTTCAGAGGGTGGCGCGCCCGGGGGCTCCGGTCGCATGATCACGTTTCTAGGCGGGGGCCGCTGAACCGGACCTGAGGCGATCGTTTATCCGGCGTTCAGCCGCGGCCTCCTTCTCTGTCTTGACCGACAGCATGGAAGCGGGAAGGCTGACCCGCATGAGCCCGATTTCCGCCATCACGCAGGCGCCTTCTCTCGACGACATCGAGGTCATTGCGCGCGAAAGCTTCGCCACGCTGCCCGCTCACTTCCGCGAATTAGTCGGCGATGTGCCGATGCGCGTAACGGAGTTCCCCGACGAGGATGTGCTCCGCGATCTCGGGATCGAATCCGAGTTCGACATTCTGGGGCTCTTCCAGGGGATCGGGATGGCGCACGACGCAGCCGTGTCCCAGACCGGCCAGATGCCCAACATGATATGGCTCTATCGGCGACCGATCATCGACTACTGGGCGGAACACGAGGAGACGCTGGGCGCGATCATCTCGCATGTGCTGGTCCATGAGATCGGCCACCACTTTGGCCTCTCCGACGACGACATGGAAGCGATCGAAGCGGAGGCCGGTTAATCGCCGACCGCGACGGCCAGCGCCATTTCCGTCATTTCCCGCAATGACGCCTTGCGTGCCTCGGCGTCGAGCTGCTCGCGGGTGACGAGGGAGTCCGAAACCGTGCAGATGGTGAGAGCGCGGCGGCCGAAGCGGGCGGCGAGCGTGTAGAGCGTCGCCGTTTCCATCTCGACGCCGAGCACGCCATGGGCGGCAAGCACGTCGTAAACCTTGGTGCCGTCCGGGTGGTAGAATACGTCGCTCGAAACGATGCCGCCGACATGCCAGGAGAGCTTGCCCGCCTCGGCGAGTTCAACGGCGCGGCGCAGCAAGGCGAAGTCGGCCGCGGGCGCAAAGTTGTACATGCCGAAGACGTCGCGGCTCATGGCCGAGTCGGTTGTGGCCGTTTGCGCGATGACGATGTCGCGGAGCTTCGCCTGCGGCGCGATGGCGCCGCAGGTGCCGATGCGGATCAGCGTCTGTGCTTCGTAGACGTTGATCAGTTCGTGGACGTAGATGCCGAGCGACGGCTGGCCCATGCCGGTGGCCTGCACGCTGACGGGCTTGCCGTGGTACTTGCCGGTGTAGCCGAGGCAATTGCGGACGCGATTGACGAGGCGCGGCTCTTCCAGAAATGTCTCCGCAACCCATTTGGCGCGGAGGGGATCGCCGGGCAGCAGGACAGCCTCGGCGTAATCGCCCTTCCCGGCCTCGATATGAGGTGTCACGCGGCGCTCCCTTGCCTATCTTGACGGCAGGAGCCGAGCGTCGCATGACAAAAGCTCAAAGGGAACGATGCTCCAATGGAAAAGTTCACTACCCTCACCGCCGTGGCGGCGCCGCTCAACATGATCAACGTCGATACCGACATGATCATTCCGAAGGATTACCTGAAGACCATCCAGCGGACCGGGCTCGGCAAGGGGCTCTTTGCCGAGATGCGCTACAATGACGACGGTTCGCTCAACGCCGACTTCGTCCTCAACAAGCCGGCATACAAGGCCGCGAAGATCATCGTCGCCGGCGACAACTTCGGTTGCGGGTCGAGCCGCGAGCATGCGCCGTGGGCGCTGCTCGACTACGGCATCCGTGCGGTGATTTCGACGCAGTTCGGCGATATCTTCTACAACAACGCCTTCAAGAACGGCATCCTGCCGATCAAGGTGTCGAAGGAAGATCTCGACAAGCTGATGGACGACGCGGACCGCGGCGCCAACTCGACCCTGTCGATCGATCTTGCGGCGCAGGAGATACGCGGGCCAGACGGCGGCGTCGTGCACTTCGAGATCGACCCGTTCAAGAAGCACTGCCTGCTCAACGGTCTCGACGAGATCGGCCTGACGCTCGCGAAGGCCGACCATATCGCTACCTTCGAGAAAGAGGCCGCGCTGGAGCGCCCCTGGATCTGACCGGTCAGCCGGTCGTCCTGCGCACTTTGGCCTTTTCCCTGGCGTCCTCATCCAGCGTCGCGATCGCCCCGGCGAGGTCGATGACGCGGCGGACGGCGCGCTCGTGCAGACGCTCGACCATGCGACCGGCGAGGCGCAGCACCTCGACGCCCGAGTTTTGGGGCAACGCGAACGCTTCGACCACGCAGCGGGCCCAGAACAATTCCTCGGGCTCGGGGGCGAATGCTTCGTTGGCGACGGACACCTGGCTCGGATGAATGACGGTCTTGCCGTCCATGCCGAGATCGCGCCCCTGCCGGCACTCGATCTGGAGCGTCTTGCGGTCGTCGATGTCGTTGAAGGTGCCGTCGAGTATGGCAAGGTCGTGGGCGCGGGCAGCAAGCAGGGCCTGCGCCAGATGGGGCAGTAACGCTGCCCGGCCCGGTCGCACCGGGACGTGAAGCTCCGCGGCAAGGTCGTTCGTCCCGACGACAAAGGCCGTGACCGCGGGGGCCGGCACGGCCGCCACCGCCGCGATAGCGGCGGCGTTCACGATAGCGAGCGGGGTTTCGATCATCACCCAGAGGTTCTGGGCTCTCCTCGCCTGCGCGGCCGCGAAAGCAGCGCGGACGCGCCGGATATCCTCGGTACGCTCGACCTTTGGGATCAGGATGGCATCCAGACTGACGCCGGCCATGACCGCTACGTCCCGCGCCGCCCACGGCGAATCGAGGTCGTTGATGCGCACAACGATCTCGCGGCGGCCGCCGACAAGTTTGCCGGCAGCCCGGGCTACCGCCTCGCGGGCGCTATCCTTGCGGGCGGGGGGGACCGAATCCTCAAGGTCAAAAATAAGAACGTCGGCGGCGACCGTCCCGGCCTTTTCGACGGCGCGTTCATTCGATCCGGGGACGTAGAGAGCGCTGCGGCGCGGGCGCACGCTGGCGGCCATTCGTCTGCTCCATGAGAGGTCGCGCCGGGAGACTAGCCTTCCGGCGCCGATTGCTCCACAGGACTCGCGTGCCGGATTGTCGCTATGGCTGCGGACGGCGAAATACGCCCATCCGGAAGCCGGTGTATGAAAAGGTCGTGGCAATGGCGGTCGCGATGACCAGCGCGACCAGATAATAGGTCCTCGGAAAGACGAGCAGGATCAGGCTGTAGACCGCGAAGTTCAGCGCGTTGGCGCTCAACGCTACCGTCGCAAAGCGAAGGAACTCGTTCCACGAGCGGGCCGTGGTGACGTTGAAGGAAATGCGCCGGTGCATCAGCCAAGCCACCACCATTGCAATCGCGATGCCGATGATCCGCGCTGTGAAGCGGTCGAGTCCAACGAAATGAACCAGGGCGCCGGTCACCCCGGCGTCGACGAGGAATGCGGTGCCGCCGGAGAAGACGAACCCGCCCCAGTGGCGAAGCGAGCGGAGATCCGTTCGGGACGGCGAATTATTCACCATGGGAAGCGCTCGGCCGCAGCGCGAGCCGGGTGCCAGATGAGTTCCGGAATATCGCTGCGCGCGGCGAGATACGCCTGCTCCTCGGGCCGGCGAGCCGCGATCGAGTCGCGCGAGCCCAGCTCGTCATCGGCAAGGCCAGGATGGCACATCACTATAGGGCGCGCGCCCGGCGACATGAGGAAGGCCGGGAATTCTTCGGCATAGGCGACTTCGCCGAACGTCGAGAAGCCGGAGAAGCCCGCGTTGGTAGAAAAGCCGGCCGCCCCGGCGCGTCGACGGAATCCCACCGAGAGGAGCGCGGCGGTCATCGCCTTGCCGCGCGCGATCTTGCGTTTGAGGATGCTCGCCGGACGATCGGAGGGATCGCGGAGAAGCGGACCGCCGCCCGGAAAGCGTTGCTTGAGTTCCACCAGCAACGCGTCGCGAATGCCGGGAAGCACGTGGACATGATGGTGACCATCGACGAAATCGGGTGGATGCCCGGCGATCTCCCTGAAGCGGTCGAGCTGGCGCCCGATTTCAGCACCGATTTCGAGCCGATCGAGACAGCCGGCAAGCGCGCGACGGATCAGGGCTTCCGGTGCGGGCAGCGTTCCATCGGGGGCCAGGCGGGGCAGGGGAGCGAGGGGCTTACCGAAGGTGAGGTTGAGATGAAGTCCGACGGCGAAGTGCGGGCGCAGGCGCAGGATGGCGGGGGCATCGGCCGCCCAGTGCGCGGTGGTGACCACGGCGCTGGTCGAGGAAAGCCGGCGGGCCTCGGCGAGCGCCACGATGCCGTCGCTGATGCCGCGCGTCATCGCGAAGTCGTCGGCGTTGAGAATGATCGGAACGCTCACACCCTTGCGTCCGGACGTGGCTCTCCCTTGAGACCGATCTCCTCGGCGACGACAAACAGCGGTCGCGCTTTCACTTCCTCGTAGATGCGGGCGAGATACTCACCCATGATGCCGAGCGACACCAGCTGTATGCCGGAAAAGAACATGATCGACACGACCAGGGTCGGAAAGCCCGGCAGGTCGGTGTTGAACAGCAGCGTGCGCAGCAGGAAATAGATGCCGTAGATGATGGCGAACAGAGAAATAAGCGCGCCGGCGTAAGACCATATCTTCAGCGGCAGACTGGAGAACGAGACGAAGCCGTCGAGGGCGAACTGCGAGAGCTTGAAGAAACTCCAGCGCGAGTGGCCGATGAAACGATCGGGGGAGGAAAACGGGACGACCGCGGACGAGAATCCGATCCAGGCGTAGAGGCCCTTGGAAAAGCGAGTGCGCTCGCCGAGGCGGTTGATGGCGTCGACGGCGACGCGGTCGAGCAGCAGAAAGTCGACGATGCCGTCGGGCAAGCGGGTCTGGGCGATGCGCCGGAAGATGGCGTGGAACGTGCGCGAGTAGAGCCGACGCAAAAATCCGTCGGCGACGCGGCTTTGCCGTTGCCCGAAGACGACGCGGTTTCCCTTGCGCCACTCCGCAACGAATTGCGGAATTACTTCCGGCGGGTGTTGGAGGTCGGCGTCCATGAGCACCACGGCGTGGCCGCGGGCATAGCGGAAGCCGGCGGCGATGGCGGTGTCCTTGCCGAAGTTGCGGCTGAAGGCGATCGCGGTGAAGCGCGGATCGGCGGCGTTGACTTCGCGCAGGCGACGAAGCGTTCCGTCGGTCGAGCCGTCGTCAACGAAGAGGACGTTCCAGGCAAGGTCGAGCCCGTCGAGCACAGTCTTCATGTGCTCGACAAGCACGCCGACGATAGCCTCCTCGTTGAAGACCGGAATGACGACCGCGATCTCTTGCCGAACCATATTCCCCTGCGTTCCCCGCGGTCTGCTACTGCGCGGCTATAGTACAAGACTGCGGAGGTATGAAGAAATAGTGGTACGTGATGGTCGCTCCGCTGAAGGTGCGCAGCAGCGGCAGGGTGAAGCTCGGCTGCTCGGCGATCTCGGCGTCGGGAAACGATTGCCTGACGATGTCGGCGGGTATCGGCGTTCGAAAGGCGACGATCGCGCCCTCGCGCTGCAGGAGGGCCGGTTTGTACCAGTGGGCCAGAGGAATATCCTCGAGGGGCATGCCGACCGGGTGCCGATCGCCGGCGAGGGCAAGGCCGTGGGCGCTCGGGCGGTCGCCCAGGTAATAGCCCGGTCCGCAGGTGAAGTGCCGGTTCCATTCGGCGCGCATGATGGCGGCCGCCTCGCCGGTCGGTTCCTGCATATAATTGTGGCTGGTGAAGAAGCCGTAGACGACCACCGAGGCGAGGAAGACGACGCCCGCGACCACGCCCGCGATGGCAATGATGCCGGGCTCGGCGCGCGACCACGTCGCGGGATTGACTGCGACCAACGGCGCCAGAGCCAGAACGAACAGGCCGAACAAGGGTGCGCCATAACGATGGTTGAGAAGCGTGCCGAGTGTCAGGGTCATGACGAGAAGTATCGCGACCGTGGCGACGGCGAGCACCTGGACGAAGTGGACGGTTGCCCGCCGATCGGGATCGTCATCGCGGCCGGCCAGCGTGCAGTTGCCGTTGAGGAAGCCGGCGGCGATAACGATCCAGCCGGGAGCCAGGAATAGGAGCGTGCCGCCGATGAATTGTACGATGCCGGCAAGCCGTCCGGAGACGCCGCGATCGGCAAGCGTGAATTGTTCGGCATAGGTCAGCGCGGCGCTGTTGGTGCGCAGCGCCAACAAGTGCGGCGTTACGAGCAGCACCGCGCAAACGGCGGCGAGGTAGAGGCGTGGGTTGCGCCAGATGCCGCGGAATTCCGGAACCGCCAGCGTCGCGGCGACGCCGGCGAGGATGAGCAGCCCGGCAGTGTATTTGGTGAGAAAGGCCGCCGCCACCCATGCCGCCAGGGCGAGCCAGTGGCTCAACGAATTGGAGCGCGCCGCCCTGATCAGGTGGTAGACGATCGCCAGCCAGATCGGCACCTGGAGGATGTCGGCGTTGAGGGCATACGAAAGCGGCGCGAGTTGGAAATAAAGGGAAGTTGCGAACAGAAACGCGAAGAGCCGGGCGCGGTCGCGAGCCACCACCATCAGCAGCGTCAGGTAGAGGTAGAGCACGCCGACAGCGTTGAGGATCTGACCAACTAAGATGGCCGAAAAGGCATTCGGCGGCAGCACCGTCTCGACGAGGCCGCCGATCAGGGCCATCAGCGGTGGATGCTTGTGGGTAACGAGAGGAAAGTGACGGCCCCACGCGAAAAGTTCGCGAGTGTCGATCATGGCGGTGGGGAACACTGCCAGCGCGAGGGCCGCCGGCACCAGCATCACCGCGGCGCCGACCGCGAGATACAACCCGTCCCGCGCCTTCAACCGCTCCTCCCGACCGCGCCCGCCGCGACGAGGGTTGTGCTAACTGAAAGGCGTGACGACCGATACATCGGGCTTGCGGCTGTGAAATTCAGGCCGCTTTCCGCTTCGGCTGGATCAGCTTGCGATTGACCAGAACCTCAGCGATCTGCACGGCGTTCAGTGCGGCGCCCTTGCGAAGATTGTCGGAGACGATCCACAGCATCAGCCCGTTGTCGACGGTCGGATCCTCGCGGATGCGGCTGATGTAAGTGGCGTCCTCGCCGGCGGCCTCCACCGGCGTGACGTAGCCGCCGGGCTCGCGCTTGTCGACGACCAGGCAACCGGGGGCTTCGCGCAGGATGTCGCGAGCCTCATCGGCGGTGATCGGATTGTCGAACTCGACAGCCACCGCCTCGGAGTGGGAGACGAACACCGGCACGCGCACGCAGGTGGCGACCAGCTTGATCTTCGGGTCGAGGATCTTCTTGGTCTCGACCACCATCTTCCATTCCTCGCGGGTAAAGCCGTCATCCTGGAAGACATCGATGTGGGGGATGACGTTGAAGGCGATGCGCTTCGGGAACTTCTTGCTCTCGAGCGGGTCGGAGACAAAGACGGCGCGGGTCTGGGTGAAGAGCTCGTCGGCGGCTTCCTTGCCGGCGCCGGAAACGGACTGATAGGTGGCGACGACGACGCGCTTGATGTGCGCGCGGTCATGCAGCGGCTTCAAAGCAACGACCAGCTGCGCGGTCGAGCAGTTGGGATTGGCTATCATGTTGCGCTTGCGGAAACCGACGATGGCGTCGGCATTCACTTCCGGAACGATGAGCGGAACGTCGGCGTCGTAGCGCCAGGCCGACGAATTGTCGATGACGACGCAACCCTGCTTGCCGATGTTCGGCGACCATTCCCTGGAGACGGCGCCGCCAGCCGACATCAGGCAGATGTCGGTGTCAGAGAAGTCGTAGTTGTCGAGGGTCTTCACCTTGAGCACGCCGTCGCCGTAGGAGACTTCCGTGCCCTGGCTGCGTCGCGAGGCGAGCGCCACCACCTCGTCGGCGGGGAAGCCGCGTTCGTCCAGGATGGCAAGCATCTCGCGCCCGACATTGCCGGTGGCGCCCACGACCGCGACCTTGAAGCCCATGATTTTTTCCTGCTCCGCTTTCTCTCCGGTCTTGCCTTCGGGTGCGTTGACCCATCCGGCCCATCCATCGCTCGGGCCGGGGAGAGGACGGCGGGAGCGACGACTAAACGGCTTTTGCCGCTTTCCGGCGAGCTTTCGTCAGCGCGGGGATGAGCGCGGTGAAGCCGGCATTGGTTCCTTGCCGAACTGCAATCGCCGTGAAATGGAAGGGGGCGCCCATCGAGCCTGACCGTGTAAAAGCCGGCTGTTCTTCTACGCGAAAGGCCTGCCAAGTCAACGCCGTGCACCGGATGCAGTGGTTTCTCCCGCCATGTGACCGGGATCACAACTCCGGGACGCCACGTTGATCGGCATTTCGCCGATCAGCGGCCATGGTGACCGCCGCCGGCCGGCAGTGGCGCCGTGAGGCCGGAGCGAATTGCGGAGGGTTCACATGCGCGCGCTATGGCGCTTTGCAGTCGTCGCTGTCGGAATCGGAGTGCTGGCGACCACCGCCCACGCCGACAGCACCATCCAGTGCCCGCTGTTCCAGGCAACGCGAACGATCGTCAATCAATTGCCGCCGGGCTGGTCAGCGACCCAGGACGTCAATGGCGTCACCAACTATCGCGTCGACAGCTCGAGCGGTCAGCAAATCCTCATCTGCGAATATGGCGCGTCCGGTCCGGTACAATTCGCGGTGCCGCCGAACCAGACATGCCAGAAGGTCTTCGGCCGGCGCTTCCAGTGCGCCACGATGGCGCCGCCACCGCCGCCCGGCCCAGTCGTGCTTTCCGACGGGCCGGTTACCCTTACCGACAATGGCGGCGTCGACCTAGACAGCGGAAGTGGACAAGTGGATCTGCGGCTGGATGCGAGCAACCCGTTCCTGCGGCTCATCCGGCCGGCCAACGGGGCGCGGGTCAGCCAGCAAGGTACGCATAAGCCGTCGTTCGACGACTGCCAGACGGCGCCGTCCTCGCCGGCAGCCATTCTGCAGTCGCAGATGCCGCAGGGTGTCTGGGCCTGCGTCACCACCGACGACGGCAACATCGGCCGTATCCGGGTTGCCAACATCAACGGGATTCCCGGACTGCCGGTGCCCATGACAATCTTCTTCGACCACACCACGTGGTCGCCGGGTGGTGGTCCCGGAGGGCCGGGCGGCTTCGGCGGACCCGGGGGCCGCGGCGGGTTCGGCCCCGGAGGTCCCGGCGGATTTGGTGGCCCGGGCGGTCCGGGTGGCGTCGGTGGTCCAGGCGGCCCCGGAGGGTTCGGTGGGCCGGGGGGCGGCGGCCCAGGTGGACAGGGTGGCGGCGGACCCGTCGCGCACTCTACCAACACGCTGGTTGTGCCGCAGACTTTCAGCTTCGATCTCGACGCCGGTCAGGTGCTGGGCTCAAGCCCGGATGCGGACTTCTGGTTCGAGGTGGTCACGGCGACGCAGCTGTTCATCAAGCCGATGAACGGTGCGCAGATCGCCGTCGGTAACAAGCAGAACCGCGGCTTCAACGGCTGCAGCGCGGAGTCGTTCAGCCCTGACCAGGTGGCACTCAACACGCTGGCCGTCGGCAACTACATCTGCGCCGCGACCAGCGAAGGCCGCGTCAGCCAGTTCCGCATCAATGCGCTTACGTCCGGGTCTCCGAGGACGCTAACGATCAGCTACACGACTTGGGAATAGGAATCGCGGTCGCTCGCGGGAGGAGCCGATACGTATCGGTTCCTCCCCACGGCGTTGTCCGTGGTGGCAGAATCTCTTTGACGAAACCGATACATACGCCTAAATTGATAATGGTTCGCATTATCAGTCGCATTTGAGACGATCATGAGTGTTGCGGCGATTGCTACCATCGATGCTTGAAAGGCCGCCGTCGGGGGAGGAGCCGTGGCGTTTTGCCCGACCGGGCGAAGGTCCGAGCCTGGCGCGACTAAATGCAAGCATTCCTGTGCCACAGGGCGGACGCTGGGCGCGCCGCTTCATCGCCTTTGCCGGTCCCGGGTACATGGTCTCGGTCGGCTACATGGACCCCGGCAACTGGGCGACCGACATCGCCGGAGGGTCGCAATTCGGCTACACGCTGCTCTCGGTCATCGTCCTCTCCAACCTGATGGCGATCCTGTTGCAGGCGCTGGCGGCGCGTCTCGGGATCGTCACCGGCCGCGATCTCGCGCAGGCCTGCCGCGACCACTATCCGAGGCCGATCAATCTCGTCCTATGGCTCTCCTGCGAGCTGGCGATCATCGCCTGCGACCTGGCCGAGGTGATCGGCACCGCCATCGCGCTACAACTTCTTTTCCACATCCCACTGGTCTACGGCGCGCTCATCACCGCGGCGGACGTATTCCTCGTGCTCATGCTGATGCAGAGGGGTTTCCGATCGCTGGAAGCCTTCGTCATCGCGCTGCTCATCGTCATTTTCGCGTGCTTCGCGGTTCAAATCGCGCTCGCCGCGCCGCCGCTCGCAGGCATCGTTGGCGGTTTGCTGCCGTCACCCTCGATCGCCACCAATCCGGCGTCGCTCTACATCGCCATCGGCATCATCGGCGCGACGGTGATGCCGCATAATCTCTATCTACATTCCTCCATCGTGCAGACGCGCGCATACGAGCGCAATGATGAGGGGAGACGCATCGCGCTGCGCTGGGCCGTCACCGACAGCACGATCGCGCTGATGCTGGCGCTCTTCGTCAACGCCGCCATCCTGATCATGGCGGCAGCCGTCTTCCATGCCAGCGGGCGCACCGACATCGCCGAGATCGGGCAGGCGTATGCGCTGCTGTCGCCGCTGCTCGGTGCCGGCATCGCCTCGACCCTCTTCGCGGTGGCGCTGCTCGCCTCCGGCGTAAATTCAACGGTGACGGCAACGCTCGCCGGCCAGATCGTCATGGAAGGCTTTCTGCGCCTCCGCATCCCTGACTGGGCGCGGCGGCTGATCACGCGCGGCATCGCCATAGTTCCAGTCGTGGCAGTGACTGCGTTCTTCGGCGACCGGGGCACCAACAACCTGCTGGTCTTCAGTCAGGTAGTCCTGTCGATGCAATTGCCCTTCGCCGTCATCCCGCTGGTGCGCTTCGTCTCCGACCGCGGCAAGATGGGCGCACTGGTTATTCCGCGCTGGCTGCAGGCGGTGGCATGGATTGTCGCGGGCGCGATCGTAGTCCTGAATCTAAAGCTGCTGTTCGACACGATCTTCGGTTGATCGTCAGGCCGATGCGATCTTCGCCGCTTCGAACTCAGCGACGGTCTCCGGCGTGACGGTCCGCAGGCCGTCGACGTTGACGCCGGGCTTCAGATCGAACCGCAACGGGCGCGGGTACCCATTAACATCGACGTGGATGAAGAAAGAGCGAGCGTTGCGCCGGCCTAGTTTCGTCTGGAGGCGCCAGTTCTTGAACTCGGCGGGCTCGCCGATGAGCTGCCTGCCGCCGAGCGGTTGCCAGATCAGCGCCGCCAGCCTTCCCGTCTCGTCGTCGCGATCGAACGTCGCCACCAGATCGCGGTGGTCCTCGAAATGCTGGCGCAATGCAAACAAGCTGCCGCCGGCGAAGACCACGCCGAACAGCGTGCCCGTGGAGGTGTCCCCGGAGGGATGGAAATAGGCGCGCCACAGCTCGAAGCAGCCGTAGAAGAACACAGCGATGAGAAACACGATCAGCAGCGCATTGCGCAGCCAGAAACCAGGGTTGGTGTAAAGGCGGGTCACGCCGAGCTGCCGAGTTCCGCGAGGATAGCGTCACCCATGGCTGACGTGCCGATCTTCTCGCGACCCTCCGTCCAGATGTCGGCGGTGCGCAGACCCTTGTCGAGCACGCCGGCGATCGCGCTTTCCAGCCGTGCGGCGGTGTCAGTGAGGGCAAACGAATAGCGCAGCGCCATGGCGAGCGAGGCTAGCATGGCGATGGGGTTGGCGATGCCTTTGCCGGCGATGTCGGGGGCGGAACCGTGCACAGGCTCATAGAGCGCCTTGCGCTTGCCGGTTTTGGCGTCGGGAGCGCCCAGCGAGGCCGAGGGCAGCATGCCGAGCGAGCCGGTCAGCATGGCAGCCACGTCGGAGAGCATATCGCCAAAGAGATTGTCGGTGACGATGACGTCGAACTGCTTCGGCGCGCGGACGAGCTGCATACCACCGGCGTCGGCGAGCATGTGCTCCAGCGTAACGCCCGGATATTCGCGCTTGCCGACGGCAGTCACTACCTCGTTCCACAACACGCCCGACTTCATTACGTTGCGCTTTTCCATCGACGTGATCTTGTTGCGGCGCGTCTTCGCCAGGTCGAAGGCGACGCGGGCGATACGCTCGATCTCGTAGGTATCGTAGACCTGCGTATCGATGGCGCGTTTCTGGCCATTGCCGATGTCGGTGATGGTTTTCGGCTCGCCGAAATATACGCCGCCGGTGAGCTCGCGCACGATAAGAATGTCGAGACCCTCGACAAGCTCGCGCTTCAGCGAAGAGGCATCGGCAAGGGCCGGGTAGACGATGGCCGGGCGCAGATTGGCGAACAGCTCAAGGTCCCTGCGCAGGCGCAACAGGCCTGCCTCGGGGCGCACCTCGTAGGGAACGCCATCCCACTTCGGTCCGCCGACGGCGCCGAAGATCACGGCATCGGCAGCAAGCGCCTTCCGCATGGTTTCCTCGGAGACTGCCTTGCCGAGCGCGTCGTAGGCCGAGCCGCCGACCAGATCCTCGTCGTACTCGAAGCGGTCGCCGCCCTCATTGTTGAGGAAGGCGATTACCCGCTTCACCTCCGCCATGACCTCTGGGCCGATGCCGTCGCCGGGAAGAAGGAGGAGATGATGCGTGGTCATGCGGTCGGTCTTGATCGGATCGCAGAAAAGTGTCCGCGGTTTGCTAAAGCGCGCGCCGATGCTTGGCAAGACCGCGCGCGCGGCCGGGCCCTCCCCGGTCTTGTCGCGACAATCCGATCCGCGACGCACAGCGGATGCGGCGACTCAACAAGCCGACGTAGCGGCGTTTTTGACGCGTGCGGTCGCCTGATTAGAACGCTTCGCGAGTACTTTGACGCACTGCTGCATCGGCGCTAGAACCAGCCGGCAATCGTCCCACGGATTCTCGAGGCAGCCGCACGCCCATGTCGAGTGCCGACATCAAGGCGAACCGCCCGTTATCGCCCCACCTCCAAATCTATCATTGGTACCTGACGATGGTCATGTCGATCGTCCACCGGGTGACCGGCGGAGCGCTCTACTTCGGCACCCTGTTGCTGGCGTGGTGGCTGGTGGCGGCGGCTGCCGGTCCGGGACCGTTCGCGTTTGCCAATCGGGTCTTCGGCTCGTGGATCGGGCTCATCGTCCTGTTCGGCTATTCGTGGGCGCTCATCCACCACATGCTGGGCGGGCTTCGCCATTTCGTCTGGGATTTCGGCTTGGCGATGGGCAAGCCGGCGCGGGACCGGATCGCGCTCGCCAACGTCATCGGCTCCATCGTTTTGACGATCGCCCTGTGGGCGGTTGTCCTGGCTCTCAGGTAGATCATGCGTACTCCGCTCGCCCGTGTCCGGCACCTCGGCTCCGCCCATGGCGGCACTGAGCATTTCTGGCGCCAGCGCCTGACCGGCGCCGCCAACGTTCCGCTGGTCATTGCGGCCGTCGTCATCATCGTCGCGGCGGCGGCACGCCCATACGCCGATGTGGTCGCGATCCTGCATTCGCCGTTTGTGGCGGCGGTGTTCATCCTGCTTTTCGTGTCGGCGTCGATCCATATGCGAATCGGCATGCAGGTCATCGTCGAGGACTACGTTAGCGGCGAGGGCCTGAAGGTCCTGCTGCTCGGCGCAAGCACGCTCTTTTCGATCACTGTCGCCGCCGTGGCGATCCTCGCGGTCGTCAAGCTGGCGGTTGGAGGCTGAGCCGATGGCGGAGAATGGCAAAAGCAACGGCTCGGCGACGGTGAACGGGCGGGCGTACGCCTTCACCGACCACACCTTCGACGTTGTGGTTGTCGGTGCCGGTGGTGCAGGGTTGCGCGCTACGCTCGGCGCCAGCGAGGCGGGCCTTAAGACTGCATGCATCTCCAAAGTTTTCCCGACGCGCTCGCACACGGTTGCGGCGCAAGGCGGTATCTCGGCGGCGCTTGGCAACATGGGCGCCGACGACTGGCGCTGGCACATGTACGACACGGTCAAGGGATCGGACTGGCTGGGCGACCAGGACGCAATCGAGTATCTCTGCCGCGAGGCGCCGTCGGCGGTCTATGAGCTTGAGCATTTCGGTGTGCCGTTCTCGCGCACCGAGGAAGGCAAGATCTACCAGCGACCATTCGGCGGCATGACCACCGAGTACGGCAAGGGCATCGCGCAGCGTACCTGTGCCGCCGCCGATCGCACCGGCCACGCCATCCTGCACACGCTCTACGGCCAGTCGCTGCGTCACTCTGCCGAGTTCTTCATCGAGTACTTCGCCATCGACCTCATCATGGAGGAGGGCGAGTGCCGGGGCGTGGTGGCGCTGTGCATGGAAGACGGCACGCTGCATCGCTTCCGCGCGCACAAGACGGTACTGGCTACGGGCGGCTACGGGCGCGCCTATTTCTCCTGCACCTCGGCGCACACCTGCACCGGCGATGGCAACGGCATGGTGTTGCGCGCTGGCCTGCCGTTGCAGGATATGGAATTCGTGCAGTTCCATCCGACCGGCATCTACGGAGCCGGCGTGCTGATCACCGAAGGCGTGCGCGGCGAGGGCGGTTATCTTACCAACTCGGAAGGCGAGCGCTTCATGGAGCGCTACGCGCCGCACGCCAAGGATCTGGCATCACGCGACGTGGTCTCGCGTTCGATGACGGTGGAAATTCGCGAAGGCCGTGGCGTCGGGCCTAACAAGGATCACATCTTCCTGCATCTCTCGCATCTCGATCCGAAGGTCATCCACGAGCGGTTGCCGGGTATTGCCGAGTCGGCGCGCATCTTCTCCGGCGTCGACGTGACCCGCGAGCCGATCCCGGTGCTGCCGACTGTCCACTACAACATGGGCGGCATCCCGACGAACTACCACGGCGAGGTGCTGACCAAGGTCCACGGCGACCCGGACACCATCGTGCCCGGCCTGATGGCGATCGGCGAGGCGGCGTGCGTTTCCATTCACGGCGCCAACCGACTCGGCTCCAACTCGCTCACCGATCTCATCGTGTTTGGGCGCGCCGCGGCGCGGCGCGCGGTGGAGACGGTAGAGGTGAATTCGCGGCACCGCGATTTCGCTAAGGACGCCGGCGATCAGGCGATTGCGCGTCTCGACCGCTTGCGCAACGCCAACGGCGGAACGCCGACGGCCGATTTGCGCATGAAGATGCAGCGCGTGATGCAGGAAAATTGCGCGGTCTTCCGGACCGGCGAGGTATTGCAGGAGGGTCATGAGCGTATCCACCAGGTGTGGAAAGGCAGCGACGATATCCGGGTCACCGACCGCTCGCTCATTTGGAACTCAGACCTGATCGAGACGCTGGAATACGAGAACCTGATCGCGCAGGCGGTGGTGACGATGGATTCGGCCGTCAACCGGACCGAGTCGCGCGGCGCCCATGCGCGCGAGGATTTTCCCGACCGTGACGACAAGAACTGGATGAAGCACACGCTCGCTTCGCTGGACTTTGCCAAGCGCACGGTCGGCATAGACTATCGTCCGGTGCATACCCACACTTTGACGAACGATGTCCAGTACATCGAACCGAAGGCGCGCGTTTACTAGCGCGGACCCGCTGCCGGTTGAGGGAATTTGCAAGCGATCTCAGGCTCTTGCTTGCGAGGCGAAACGCGATCGGCGGTCAGACCGCGCTAGGCCGGTATTGAAAAACCATAGTCTTTTCAGTTACTTACGATTGTTTGCAAGCAGATTAGCCATTCCGGTGGGTTATCACCGAAAATGCATGACGCTATTGCTGAAATGCCTTATTTCTGGGGGTGGCCCGAGACGGCAAGGATTCGCATAGATATCCAAGCCTTAGAGCGGTTTCCTACCGATCCTGCCCGTTTCGATTACCGGAAGCGTCCCATAGTGGGGCGCCGAGGACTCGTATTCGGCCGCAGGATTATTTCGCATGGCGCTGGCTACACTTTCCCAGAGCGGTTACTCGGTCAAACCGCTGCACGAGAAGCTTGGCTACCAGGCCGGCTCGACGATCGCGTTCGTTGCGCTGCCGGAGGAACTTACCGAGTTGCCGGCGTCAGTGGAGTTCGGCAAGGTTGCCAAGCGGGGCGACTGGTCGCGGCCGCTCGGTCCCACGACCTACGATGCCATTCACGCCTTCACCACCAGCCGCGTGGAGCTTGCGGCCGGCCTGCCCAAGCTGCGGCGCTATCTCAATTCCGACGGCATGATCTGGATTTCGTGGCCGAAGAAATCAGCGCGGGTCCCGACCGATATCACCGAGGACGTGGTGCGGGCCGAAGCGCTCAAGCTCGACCTGGTCGACGTGAAGGTTGCGGCGGTGAACGACGTGTGGTCGGGGTTGAAGCTCGTTATCCGCGTTCATCTGCGCTGATTTCTCCGCATGGCCGGCTTGGCCTTGGCGGCGGCGGTCGGCTATAGAGGCCGGACGCGGAGATTTGTCTCGTGGCCCAGTTCACGCTTCCCAAGAATTCCAAGGTCGGCAAAGGCAAAGTCTGGCCGAAACCGGTGAGCGACAAGACGACCGAATTCCGGGTCTATCGCTACGATCCGGATAAGCCCGAAAACCCGCATGTCGACATCTATCAGGTTGATCGCACGCATATCGCGCCCATGGTTCTGGACGCGCTGATCTGGATCAAGAATACGATCGATCCGACACTGACTTTCCGCCGCTCGTGCCGCGAGGGCGTGTGCGGCTCGTGTGCCATGAACATCGACGGCACGAATACTCTTGCCTGCACGAAAGCCATCGACGATGTCGACGGGGCGGTGACGGTCTATCCCTTGCCGCACCTGCCGGTGGTGAAGGATCTCGTTCCCGACCTTACCACTTTCTACGCGCAGCTCCGCCTGATCGAGCCGTGGCTGAAGACGGAGACACCGACGCCCGAGAAGGAATGGCGGCAGAGTCATGACGACCGCGCCAAGCTCGACGGTCTCTACGAATGCATCCTGTGCGCCTGCTGCTCGACCTCGTGCCCGTCGTACTGGTGGAACGGCGACCGCTATCTTGGCCCGGCCGTTCTGTTGCAGGCGTACCGCTGGCTGATCGATTCACGCGACGAGGCGACCGGCGAACGGCTGGACGTTTTGGAAGATCCCTTCCGACTTTACCGTTGCCACACCATCATGAACTGCGCGCAGACATGCCCGAAGGGTCTCAACCCGGCCAAAGCAATCGTCGAGGTCAAGAAGATGATGGTGGAACGCCGCGCCTAGGATGCGACTTAACAGACGGGGCGGTGCTCGGAAGCAGTCTCGTTTGCGCCGCTTTTTCGGCTAATGGTCGCCGGCGAACCGACGGAATCCGCGCTAAACCTCGCTACAATCGGCTGCCGGGAGCGATTCGCGCCCATGCCGTCCAGGAAGGACTTGCTGATGGCGTTTAAAGTCGTTGTGCCAATCGCACTGGTAGTTGCGCTTGCCGGTTGCGGTTCGTTCGGCGCCATCGGGCTGCCCTGGAAGCGGGAAAAGCCGGTCGTACAGGACCCGATGACGCAGAGCCAAGGGGCGCCAACGGGACCGGTGCAGACGTCGAACATCGGCCCGCCTGGAGACAGCACCGTGGCCGGACTTCCAGCGGACAACACAGACGCCGCCAACCAACCGCTTAGCCCGCCGACCGGCGCGGCAATGACGGCCCCGGCGGGCTCCGGCGCAAATGGCGGCATCGGCCGCACTGACCTGCTCGGTGGCTGGACCATTACGTCGGGTTCCGACTCCTGCCAGCTGTTCATGACTCTGACGAGTTGGACGGGCGGCTACCGGGCATCGACGCGTGGCTGCACCACTGACACGCTCAAGTCGATCTCGGCGTGGAGCCTGCAGGGAAGCGACGTGGTACTTGCGGGACAGGGTGGTACTGCGGTTGCCCACCTCACCTCCTCCGGCAACAATCGCTTCGACGGCAAGGCCAACGGGCAAGGCATCAGCTTCTATCGTTGAGGCGTCGCGGCGGCCCATGCATCCCGGATCGCCCGGTGTGACGGACGGCCCGCTCGCCGCGCGCTATTCCGCCGCAGCGACGGCCGGCGAGATATCCGCCAGCCCAGCGCAACGCAGTCTCATCGGCAGGCTCGACCAAGTCATTGTCGAGCTCGGCGCCGCCGGCCCCACCCGCAGCTTGCTTGCCCGGTTGACAGGACAACCGGGACAGGCGCCCAAGGGCGTCTACATTTACGGCGCTGTCGGCCGCGGCAAGACGATGCTGATGGACTGGTTCTTCGAGGCGGCGCCCGTGGAGCGCAAACGGCGGACGCATTTCAACGCGTTCATGGGCGAGGTCCACGACCGTATCCACGCGGCTCGCATGGAGACTGCCGGCGAGCCGATCGGGGCGATCGCCCGGGCGATAGCCGACGAGACGCGGCTTCTCTGCGTGGACGAGTTCGCGGTGACCGACATTGCCGACGCGATGATTCTTTCCCGGCTATTCGGCGCGCTGTTCGAGCGCGGATTGGTCCTTGTCACCACGTCGAACAGTCCGCCGGAGGAACTTTATCGGGACGGGCTCAATCGCGGACTCTTTCTGCCTTTCGTCGATGTGCTGCGCCGTTACACCGACGTCTTTCATCTCGACATCGACACCGACTATCGCCTGGCGAAACTTGCCGGCGCGGCGGTGTACATCACGCCGCTCGGACCGCCAGCACGGCAGGCGCTCGACGATCTCTGGCGCCGGCTCACCGGAACCTTGCGCGGCAAGCCGACGACGCTGCGCAATCACGGGCGGGACATCGTCGTGCCGCAGGCAGCGGACGGAGCGGCGCGCTTCTCGTTCGCCGATCTCTGCCGCTCGCCGCTCGGGGCCACCGACTATCTGGCGATCGCCCGCGCATTCCACACAGTCGTGCTCGACGACGTGCCGAACCTCGCGGACAACGAACGCGATGCGGCGCGCCGGTTCATCCTGCTTATCGACACTTTCTACGACCGTGGCATTCACCTCGTCATCTCGGCGGCGGGCGAGCCGGCGGAGCTTTACACGGCACCTGACGGTGAAGAGGCGTTCGCCTTCCCGCGCACGGTTTCGCGTCTCATCGAGATGCGTTCGAGCGACTATCTTGCCGGCGGTCGGGTGCACTAGCGGGCTCGCACCTCTGGGTGCACCGCGATGCGGGTCTCGCGGCGATGCGCCGCTTGCACCGCAGCATCAATCGGGCTAGTCAACCGGCGCATCCTCCTTCCAGGCGGATTTCCATCCAGCCCCTCAAGGGAATTCCGGCTCATGGCTCGTCCACGGATCGCGTTGATCGGGGCCGGTCAGATCGGCGGTACGCTCGCCCATCTCGTCGGCCTCAAGGAACTCGGTGACGTCATCCTCTTCGACGTGATGGAAGGGGTGCCCGACGGCAAAGCCCTCGACATCGCCGAGGCCTCGCCGATCTCCGGCTTCGACGCCAAGTTCACTGGCACATCCGCCTACGCCGCGATCAAGAACGCCGACGTGTGCATCGTCACCGCCGGCGTGCCGCGCAAGCACGGCATGAGCCGCGACGATCTCCTCGGAATCAACCTCAAGGTGATGGAGCAGGTCGGCGCCGGCATCAAGAAATACGCGCCGAAGGCGTTTGTCATCTGCATTACCAACCCGCTCGACGCGATGGTATGGGCGCTGCAGAAGTTCTCCGGCCTGCCCAAGGACATGGTGGTCGGCATGGCCGGCGTGCTCGACTCGGCGCGCTTCCGCTATTTCCTCGCCTCCGAATTCGACGTGTCGGTGGAAGATGTCACCGCGTTTGTCCTCGGCGGCCACGGCGATACCATGGTGCCGCTGATCCGCTATTCGACGGTTGCCGGCATACCGTTGCCCGATCTGGTCACCATGGGCTGGACGACTAAGCAGCGTATCGACGAAATCGTCCAGCGTACCCGCGATGGCGGCGCCGAAGTCGTCGCCCTGCTGAAGACCGGCTCCGCTTTCTACGCGCCGGCTCATTCGGCGATCGCGATGGCGGAAAGCTTCCTCAAGGACAAGAAGCGCGTGCTGCCCTGCGCGGTATCGCTGAAGGGCGAGTACGGCGTGCGCGATCGCTATATCGGCGTGCCGGCGGTAATCGGCGCCAAGGGGATCGAGCGGGTCATCGAGATCGATCTCAACAAGGCCGAGCGGGCGATGTTCGATTCCTCGCTCGCCGCGGTCGAAGGACTGATCGAAGCGTGTCTGAAAATCGCACCGGCGCTGACCAAGTAGGCAGGTAGCGGTCGCAAGCCGACCGGGGAGCTGGGCGTATGAATATCCACGAGTACCAGGCGAAAGCGGTGCTGAAGGAATTTGGCGTGCCGGTCGCGCGTGGCATCGCCATTTTTTCTGCCGACGAGGCCGAGAAGGCCGCCAGGGAACTCGGCGGCCCGGTGTGGGTTGCGAAGGCGCAGATCCACGCCGGCGGTCGCGGTAAAGGCCACTTCAAGGAAAAGGGCGCCGGCGACAAGGGCGGCGTGCGTATCGCCAAATCGCCGGGCGAGGTCGTGGCGTATGCCAAGCAGATGCTCGGCCACACGCTGGTCACCAAGCAGAGCGGGCCCGACGGTCGACTCGTGCGCCGCCTCTATATCGAGGAAGGCTCCGACATCGCCCGCGAACTCTATCTCTCCTGCCTCGTCGACCGGGCGGACGGGCGCGTGGCTTTTATTGCCTCGCAGGCCGGCGGCATGGACATCGAGGAAGTCGCTGCTGCGACGCCAGAGAAGATCATTTCCGTTCACGTCGATCCGGCGGCGGGCTACAGCCCGCACATCGGCCAGACAATCGCCTTCGCACTCGGCCTCACCGGTGACGCGGTGAAGGCGTGCATGGGCGTGGTCAAGTCGCTCTACGCCGCGTTCGTCGCCAAGGACATGAGTTTGCTCGAGATCAATCCTCTCGTGGTGACAAAGGACGGCAAGCTCCTCTGCCTCGATGCCAAGATCAACTTCGACGACAACGCGCTCTTCCGCCATCCCGACATCGCGGCGCTTCGCGACGAGACCGAGGAAGACCCGAAGGAAGTCGAGGCGCAGAAAAACGAGCTCAACTACGTCGCTCTCGACGGCACCATTGGGTGCATGGTCAACGGCGCCGGCCTTGCCATGGCCACCATGGATATCATCAAGCTCTATGGCGCCGAGCCCGCCAACTTTCTTGACGTGGGTGGCGGCGCCTCGAAGGAGCGCGTGACGGCGGCCTTCAAGATCATCACCGCCGATCCCAAGGTAAAAGGCGTGCTGGTCAATATCTTCGGCGGCATCATGCGCTGCGATATCGTGGCGGAAGGAATCCTCGCCGCCGTCAAGGAGACCGGGCTGAAGCTGCCGCTGGTCGTGCGGCTGGAAGGCACCAACGTCGCTCTCGGCAAGAAAATCATCGCCGACTCCGGCCTTAACGTCATCAACGCCGACGACCTCGACGACGCTGCGGCGAAGGTGGTCAAGACAGTGAAGGCAGCGGCCTGATGGCGATCCTCATCGACGCTTCGACCAAGGTCATCTGCCAGGGCTTCACCGGCAAGAACGGCACATTCCACTCCGAGCAGGCGATCGCCTACGGTACGCGCATGGTGGGCGGCGTCTCGCCGGGCAAGGGTGGCCAGACCCATCTCGGCCTGCCGGTGTTTGACACGGTTCTGAAAGCGGTCGAGGCGACCAGGCCTGACGCGACAGTCATCTACGTACCGCCGCCGTTTGCCGCCGATGCCATCCTGGAAGCGATCTCGGCGGAGATTACGCTCATCGTCTGCATCACCGAGGGCATCCCGGTGATGGACATGGTCAGGGTGCATCGTGCGCTCGTCGGTTCGAAAAGCCGGCTGGTGGGGCCGAACTGCCCCGGTGTAATGACCTCCGGCGCCTGCAAGATCGGCATCATGCCGGGCAACATCTTTTCGACGGGTTCGGTCGGCATCGTGTCGCGTTCGGGCACGCTCACGTACGAGGCGGTGTTCCAGACGACGGCGGCGAAGCTCGGCCAGACAACGGCGGTGGGTATCGGCGGCGACCCGGTCAAGGGGATGGATTTCGTCGAGGTTTTGGAGATGCTGCTGGGCGACCCGCAAACTCACTCAATCGTGATGATCGGCGAGATCGGCGGCGGTTCCGAGGAGGCTGCAGCGCGCTTCCTGAAGGACGAGGCGTCACGCGGGCGTCGCAAGCCCGTGGTCGGGTTCATAGCGGGGCGTACGGCCCCGCCAGGGCGGCGGATGGGCCATGCCGGAGCGATCATCGCCGGCGGTCACGGCGGGGCTGGGGACAAGATCGAGGCCATGCGCTCGGCGGGGGTCACGGTGTCGGAATCGCCCGCCCGGATTGGTCGAACTCTCGTCGAAGTCTTGAACCGATAGTGGGTTGATCCGACATACTATCCGAAAGAAATCGTTGATTCACGGATGATCGGGCGATAGAGCGTGGCTCGTGGCTGCGCGGAAACGAGAGCGCGGGACGTATTCCCGCGAAGCTGAAGAAAATGGCACGGCAGGACGCGAACGAGGCTTTCGCGGCGACATCCTTCCTCTATGGCGCCAACGCGCCCTACCTCGAAGAGATTCAGGACCGCTACCGGCGTGACCCGAAGTCAGTCGATGCCGAATGGCGCGACTTCTTCGAGGGCCTGAAAGACGCGCCGGAGACGGACGCTAAGCCCTCGTGGCAGCGCTCAGACTGGCCGCCGATCATGAACGGCGAGCTGACCTCGGCGCTCGACGGCAACTGGCCGGCAGTGGCTGCCAAAGCCGCCGAGAAAATCAAGGCCGGCGTCGAGCAGCGCGGCTCGGTGATCAGCGATGGCGCCGTCACCCAGGCGACGCGCGATTCCGTGCACGCGATCATGATGATCCGCGCCTACCGCATGCGCGGGCACTTCCACGCCAACCTCGATCCGTTGCAGATGGAGAGTGTTGGCGACGAGGCCGAACTCGATCCGGGGAGCTACGGATTCACCGAGGCCGACTACGACCGCAAGATTTTCATCGACAACGTGCTCGGTCTGGAATTCGCGACCGTGCGGCAGATGGTCGAGATCCTGCGCCGCACCTATTGCTCGACGCTCGGCATCGAGTTCATGCATATCTCCGATCCGGTCGAGAAGGCGTGGATCCAGGAGCGTATCGAGGGCGCTGACAAGGGCATCGCTTTCACGCCAGAAGGCAAGAAGGCGATCTTCAACAAGCTGGTCGAAGCCGAGGGCTTCGAGAAGTACATTGACGTCAAGTACACCGGCACCAAGCGCTTTGGTCTCGACGGCTCGGAGTCGCTCATCCCGGCGTTGGAGCAGATCATCAAGCGCGGCGGAGCGCTCGGTGTACAGGAAATCGTCCTCGGCATGGCCCACCGCGGGCGGCTGAACGTACTCGCCAACGTCCTCGGTAAGCCGCACCGCGCCATCTTCCACGAATTCAAGGGCGGGTCGGCCTCGCCCGACGAGGTCGAGGGTTCCGGCGACGTGAAGTACCACCTCGGCGCTTCGTCGGATCGTGAGTTCAACGGCAACCGCGTCCATCTGTCGTTGACCGCCAACCCGTCGCATCTTGAAATTGTCGATCCGGTCGTGCTCGGCAAGGCGCGGGCGAAGCAGGACAAGCTGGCCAACCAGCCGCGCGGCGAGGTCGTGCCGCTTGATCAGCGCGAACGCGTGCTGCCGCTGCTGCTCCACGGCGACGCGGCGTTTGCCGGTCAGGGCGTGGTGGCGGAATGTCTAGGCCTTTCGGGCCTGCGTGGGCACCGCACTGCCGGCTCTGTCCACTTCATCATCAATAACCAGATCGGCTTCACCACCAATCCGCGCTTTGCGCGCTCGTCGCCCTATCCCTCGGACGTCGCCAAGATGGTCGAGGCGCCGATCTTCCACGCCAATGGCGACGATCCTGAGGCGGTGGTTTATGCCGCCAAGATTGCCACGGAGTTCCGGCAGAAGTTCCACAAGCCGGTGGTGGTCGACATGTTCTCGTACCGTCGGCACGGCCACAACGAAGGCGACGAGCCGGCCTTCACCCAGCCGCTCATGTACAAGGCAATCGCGGCGCATCCGACGACGCTGGAGATCTATGGCCAAAAGCTGATCGACGAGGGTCTGCTGACCGTCGCCGATATCGACAAGGCCAAGGCCGACTGGCGCGCCAAGCTTGAGGAAGAGTTCGAGGCCGGACAGAACTATCGCCCGAACAAGGCCGATTGGCTGGACGGCGCTTGGTCGGGCCTCAAGTCGGCGGAGACCGGCGATGCGCCGCGACGCGGCGACACGGGCTTCGCCATCGGTGAGCTGAAGACGATCGGCACCAAGCTGACCGAGGTGCCGGAAGGATTTACCCTGCACAAGACGGTCGCGCGTTTTGTCGACAACCGCCGGAAGTCCATCGAGACCGGCGTCGGTATCGACTGGGCGACGGCGGAGGCACTGGCCTTCGGTACCCTCCTCGCCGAGAAGCATCCCATCCGCCTGTCAGGCCAGGACGTCGAGCGCGGAACCTTTTCGCAGCGCCATTCGGTTCTCTTCGATCAGGACACCGAAGAGCGGTTCATTCCGCTCAATGCCTTCGCCAGCGGGTCCGCCCGTTTCGAGGTGATCAATTCGATGTTGTCGGAGGAGGCGGTGCTCGGGTTCGAGTACGGCTACTCGATGGCGGAGCCGAATGCGCTGACGCTATGGGAGGCGCAGTTCGGCGACTTCGCCAATGGCGCCCAGGTGGTGTTCGACCAGTTCATCTCGTCCAGCGAAAAGAAGTGGCTGCGCATGTCGGGCCTCGTTTGCCTTCTGCCGCATGGCTACGAGGGGCAGGGGCCGGACCACTCGTCCGCACGGCTCGAGCGCTTCCTGCAGTCGTGCGCGGAAGACAACATGCAGGTCGCCAACCTGACGACGCCGGCCAACTACTTCCATGCGCTCCGCCGGCAGTTGAAGCGTGACTTCCGCAAGCCGCTGATCCTGATGACGCCGAAGTCCCTGCTCCGCCACAAGCGGGCCGTGTCGACGCTCGAGCAGTTTGCGGCCGAGTCCTCATTCCACCGCCTGCTGTGGGACGATGCGGAATTCCTGAAGGGCGAGAAGATCAAGCTTGTCGCAGACGACAAGATCCGTCGCGTCGTGCTTTCGTCGGGCAAGGTCTACTACGACCTCTACGAGGATCGCGAGAAGCGTGGCTTGAACGACGTCTATCTGCTGCGGGTCGAGCAACTCTACCCCTTCCCGGCGAAGGCGCTGATCAATGAGCTTTCGCGTTTCCGCAATGCGGAAGTGGTGTGGTGCCAGGAAGAGCCGAAAAACATGGGCGCGTGGACGTTCGTCGAGCCTTATCTCGAATGGGTGCTAACCCAGGTCGGCGGCAAGGCCAAGCGGCCGCGCTATGTCGGGCGAGCCGCGGCGGCCGCGACGGCCACCGGCCTGATGGCCAAGCACCTGGCGCAGCTCAACGCTTTCCTGGAAGAAACCTTCGCCGAGTAGGGCAACGAGGACGTTTCTAAATGGCTACGGATATCCGGGTTCCGACGCTGGGCGAGTCGGTGACAGAGGCGACGGTCGGCCAGTGGTTCAAGAAGGTTGGTGACGTGGTCAAGGCGGACGAGCCGCTGGTCGAGCTGGAAACCGACAAGGTGACACTGGAGGTGCCGGCGCCGGCGGCCGGCGTGATCGCGGCGATCGACGCCAAGGACGGCGCGACCGTCGGCATCGGCGCACTGCTCGGCTCGATCAACGCCGACGCAGGAGCCGCGAAGGCTGCCGCGGCGAAGGCGACGCCAGCGCCGACCGGCAAGCCCGACGTCAAGACCTCGACCCCGAAGGCTATCGGTGCAGGTGCAGAGCAGGCGATGCTGCGCACTCCCGCAACTCAGCCTGCCGCGGCGGCGACGCAGGCGAAGAGCGACGACAACGGCGCCTCGCCGGCGGCGCGCAAGATCCTGACTGAGAAGAATGTCGAGCTGTCGGCAATCGCCGGAACAGGCAAGGACGGACGCATTACCAAGGCTGACGCGATTTCCGCGCCGATTGTCGTCCCGTCGGCTCCGGCGCCGGTCATCCCATTGCGGGCGCGGGCGCCGGCGCCTGTCGACGATGCATCGCGCGAAGAGCGCGTGCGCATGTCGCGGCTCCGCCAAACTATCGCACGCCGCCTGAAGGAAGCGCAGAACACCGCCGCCATGCTGACGACCTTCAATGAGGTCGACATGACCCGCGTGATGGGCCTCAGGGCGGAATATCGCGAGCTGTTCGAGAAGAAGCACGGCGTCAAGCTCGGCTTCATGGGCTTCTTCGTGAAGGCCTGCATCCAGGCGCTCAAGGAAGTCCCGGCGGTCAACGCCGAGATCGACGGCGCCGACATCGTCTACAAGAACTACTACCACATCGGCATCGCCGTCGGGACGGACAAGGGTCTCGTGGTGCCGGTAGTCCGCGATGCGGACGAGCTGTCACTGGCCGACGTCGAGAAGCATATCGCTGCGCTTAGCAAGCGGGCGCGTGACGGTGCGCTGACCATTGAGGAGATGCAGGGCGGTACGTTCACGATCACCAACGGCGGCATCTACGGCTCACTGATGTCGACGCCAATCCTCAATGCGCCCCAGTCCGGCATCCTTGGCGTGCACAAAATCCAGGAGCGGCCGATGGTTGTCGGCGGCAAGGTCGAGGTGCGGCCGATGATGTATCTGGCACTATCCTACGATCATCGTATCGTTGACGGTCGCGAGGCGGTCACTTTCCTCGTGCGCGTCAAGGAAGGCCTGGAAGATCCGCAGCGGATGATACTCGACCTCTGAGCTGATGGGTCCACGGAGGGGCGATTGCGTCGGCGTCAGCTTCGCGAGATCAGCTTGGTCGCCGCCACGATTGTCGTTGCTGCATTGATGCCGGGTAGCGCGCGGGCCGATCCGATCGCGTCGGCCGCTCTGGTACCTGCTCTAAACCTCTACATTGACGCGCTCACCGCGGGCCACGCCGCCGCGCAGGTGTGCGCCGATGCGAAGTCCCCGGCCCGCGACGAAGCAGAGTGGGCGAAGGCCAAGGCCGTGCTGTTGGCGACGTTGTGGGCGTCCGGGTTTCCCACCGACTTCATTAACCAGGCCACCACTCGCCTCAATGCGTCCGCGCCCGCGGCAAAGCTCGACTGTGGCAGCGACGCGGTCTTTGCCGGGTTCGGCGACGCCGATCACGAGGGCTGGCTGAAGGATGTCGGCCACGGCATTTCCGGCATGGATCTGACGCCCGTTTCGCAGCCGGTCAGCGACACGCAGTGGCAAGCGATCAAGGACGCGGTTGCCAGGGAAATGCCGCTGCAGAAGCGCGCGCTTGAGTGCCTGGCGACCACGATGCCCGGCCTTATCCTGGTCGCCGTACATGACTGGGACGAGATGCTGCTCAAGATCGGCGGGAAGCTCGTGACGGCCGGCCTGCCGCGCGATCAGGTGGCGGCAACGCTGAGCGCGGCGGAAGCCAATTCCCTGTGGAGGCGGGCCGATCCGGACGGCGCCGCAGCGCTGGCGGTGTCTTGCGCCGCCGACAACACATGGAGCGACCGCTTTTTCCAGCTCGGCTTCATGAATCTTGGCGGTGAAGTCGACAAGCTGTTGCCGCCCCCGCTACCGGATAGCGACAACAACTGACTGCCATGCGTTGATGAGGCGCTGACAGGAAGCGCGCGAGTCGCTATCTCTCCTCCGGCCCTCATCCGGAGTTTCGACCTTGGCTTCCTCCTACGATTTCCTGGTTATCGGTTCCGGCCCCGGCGGCTACGTTGCGGCGATCAAGGCGGCCCAGCTCGGCTTGAAGGTCGCGGTCGTCGAGAAGATGGCGACCTTCGGCGGCACCTGCCTCAACATCGGCTGCATCCCGTCGAAGGCGCTCCTGCACACTTCCGAGATGTTCGACCAGGCCGGGCACAAATTCGAGAGCTTTGGCATCAAGGTAGGCACGCCCAAGCTCGACCTGAAGGCGATGCAGGCGCACAAGGATTCGGTGGTCGAGGCCAATACGTCGGGCGTCGCCTATCTGTTCAAGAAGAACAAGATCGATGCCGTCATCGGCACCGGCTCGATCGCGGCGCCGGGCAAGGTCAAGGTGACCGCCATCGACGGCACCAGCCAGATTGTCGAAGCGAAGACGATCGTCATCGCCACCGGCTCGGAGTCGTCGCCGCTGCGCGGTGTCGAGACCGACGAGAAGCGCATCGTTACGTCGACCGGGGCGTTGACTCTGGCGCAGGTGCCGGCGCGGCTGGTTGTCGTCGGCGCCGGCGTCATCGGGCTGGAGTTGGGTTCGGTCTGGCGGCGTCTGGGTTCGGAAGTCACGGTAGTCGAATTCCTCGACCGCATATTGCCCGGCATGGACGGCGAGGTGGCGCGGCAGACGCAGCGGCTGCTCGCCAAGCAGGGCATTGCGTTCAAGCTTTCCAGCAAGGTTGCGTCGGTCGACAAGAAGGGCAAGACGCTGAAGGTTTCGGTCGAGCCGGCGGCGGGCGGTACCGCGGAAGTACTGGAGGCTGACGTCGTGCTGGTGGCGATTGGGCGGCGCGCCTACACCGAGGGGCTGGGCCTTGAGGCCGTCGGAATTGTCCTCGACGAGCGCGGGCGGGTTTCCGTCGACGCACACTTCCAGACCAATGTTTCCGGCATCTACGCCATCGGCGATGCGATCCGCGGTCCGATGCTGGCGCACAAGGCGGAGGATGAGGGCGTGGCTGTGGCCGAGATCGTCGCCGGGCAAGCCGGTCATGTCGACTACGGCGTTATCCCCGCGGTCGTCTATACCAGCCCCGAGATCGCCTCGGTCGGCAAGACAGAGGAGGAACTCAAGGAGGCCGGCATCGCCTATCGGGCCGGCAGGTTTCCTTTCTCGGCAAACGGGCGGGCGCGGGCGATGGGCGAGAAGGAGGGCTTCGTGAAGATTCTCGCCGACGCGGCCACCGATCGCGTGCTCGGCGGCCACATCATCGGGCCGTTTGCCGGCGAACTGATCGCCGAAATCTGCGTGCTCATGGAATTTGCAGGTGCGGCGGAGGACCTCGCCCGCATCTCGCATGCGCACCCGACATTGTCGGAATCCGTGCGCGAGGCGGCCTTCGCGGCGTGGACCAAGCCGATCCACATCTGAGGATGGCCTTTCCGGCCGGTTCGGCGGGCGCTAGACAGACACCGTCGTGATTGCCTCCGTCCTCATCTTCGCTGCGACCTATTTCGTCATCGCGGTCGGTCGCCTGCCCGGCTATCAGCTCGACCGCGCCGGAGCGGCGCTGCTCGGCGCGGCGCTGATGATCGCGGCCGGCGTGCTCGATCTGAAGTCGGCTTACGCCGCCATCGATGGAGACACGATCGCGCTGCTGCTCGGCATGATGATCGTGGTGGCCAACCTCCGCCTCTCCGGCTTCTTCGGCCTGGCGACCAACCAGGTGGCGCTTCGCGCCGGTCATCCTCTGGTGCTGCTCGGCGCGATCATCGCAGTGGTCGGCGTTCTGTCGGCATTCCTCGTCAACGACGCGGTCTGCCTGGTGATGACGCCGCTGGTGCTCGACCTGGTTACGCGGCTGCAGCGCAAGCCCGTTCCCTATCTGCTCGGCGTCGCCATCGCATCCAACGCCGGCAGCGTCGCCACGATCACCGGTAACCCTCAGAACATGATCATCGGTTCGCTGTCGCACATACCCTATGCGACGTTTGCTGCGGCGCTGGCGCCGGTGGCGTTCGCCGGAATGCTGCTGACATTCGGGCTTATCGCGTTTCTGTACCGCGGAGAGTTCTCGGAGCGCCTGACTCCGGGCGACGGCGGACGGGTGTTCTATCACCGGGCGCTTGTCATCAAGACACTGGTGATCCTCGGCGCGATGGTGGTCCTCTTCTTCACCGGACAGCCCGTCGCCAAGGTTGCGCTGCTCGGCGGCGCGCTGCTGCTGTTTACCCGGCGCGTCCGGCCGCAGAAGGTTTATTTCGAGATCGACTGGCCGCTGCTCGTGATGTTCGCCGGGCTGTTCATCGTCGTCGCCGGACTGGAGAAGGCGGTGCTCGGTCCGCAACTGATCGCCGCGGCCGGGCGCCTCCAACTCCACTTCCTGCCCGTGCTGGCGGGGGTGACAGCGGTCCTTTCCAACGTCGTCAGCAATGTGCCCGCCGTATTGGTTTTGAAGCCGTTCGTAGCTGGCCTGGCGGACCCCCAGCACGCTTGGCTGACGGTGGCCATGGCCTCGACGTTGGCCGGCAACTTCACGCTGGTCGGCTCGGTCGCCAACCTGATCGTGGCGGAGCGAGCCCGCTCGCGCGGTGTCGTTATCGGCTTCTGGCCGTATTTCAGGGTTGGTGCGCCCCTCACGGTCCTCACTATGGTGTTCGGTGCGGTATGGCTGGCGTGGGCCTGACGGGTGTCCGCATGATTCCAGACGAGGCGAGCGAAACGATGGGTCGGTCTACGGCGATCGTGGTCATGGGGGTAGCGGGCAGTGGCAAGACGGTTGTCGGCTCGGCGCTTGGGGCGCGGCTCGGCGTGCCTTTTCGCGATGCCGACGAGTTTCACCCGGCGGCAAACGTCGCCAAGATGTCGTCCGGGGTACCGCTCGACGACGAGGACCGCTGGCCGTGGCTGGACGCCATCGGCGCAGCAATGCGCGACACGCCCGGTGGGGTCGTCATCGCCTGTTCGGCCCTGAAACGGGCCTATCGCGATCGCATCATCGCGGTCGCTGGACGCGCGGTGATGTTCGTTTACCTCGACGGCGACCGCGCGACGCTGGCCAAACGACTGGGCGGCCGCAAGGGGCACTTCATGCCGGCGAGCCTGCTGGACAGCCAGCTTGCCACGCTGGAGCCCCCGGCCGCCGACGAAAATGCAATCGTCGTGTCAATCGAACCGCCGGTGGCGACCATCGTCGATGACATCGTAGCTCGCCTCGCGGGCTAGCGCCGCCGCTCCGCCAGCGTGAACCAGCCGACGCCGGCGAGCACCAGCAGCGTGCCGACGATGTCGGTGAGGGTCAGGCGCTCGCCGAGCACGAGCACCGCCAGTACGACGGTCATCACCGGCGACAGCGTTGCGATCGTCGAGTTCGCCTGCGCCGAGATGCGATGCAGGGCGGCGTTCAGGAAAAACGACGGCAGCACGGTCGCGCCGATGGCGAGGAACACCGAGATCTCCCAGACGCGCGGGCTTACCACCGCTATTTCGCTGAGCGGTCGTGTAGACAGGAACTGCACGAAAACGCCGACGCCGGCGCCGGTCATGGCGATGCAGGTAAACAGGCGCGGGCCGAGCTTAGCGATGATGCCCTTGGCAATGAGCTGATACATGGCGAAGGCAATCGCCGAACCCAGAACGAGCGCGGCGCCGGCAGCGACATGGGAGCCGGGTTCGTCGATCTTTTCGAGAAAAATTACCGCGAGCCCGACGTAGCTGAGGCCGATCGCCGCGACGGCCTTCAGGCGCATCGGCAGGCCGAAGAACAGCGCGCCGAATATGACGACGAACAGAGGGTAGGTGAACAGGATCAACCGCTCGAACTGTGCCGAGATGAATTCCAGGCCGGCGAAATCGAGATAGCTTGCCAGCCAGTAGCCGAGCGCGCCGACTAGCGCGGCCTTGAGCACGAGGCTCGATGAGGGCAGGCGGGCACCACGTCGGCGGATGTCGCGCACCGCGAAGGCGGCGATGACCGCGTAGATCGGCACCGCCAGCCCCATACGCAGCGCCAGCAGGAGCGTGGCGTCGACCGGCTCCCGGTACGCGAGCTTGATCGCGATGCCCTTGGTGGAGAAGAGCAGCGCCCCGATGGCGGCGAAGGCATAGCCCGCTTCGATATAAAAGCGGCCGCGCGGCGCCTCGCCGGGTCGGGCGGGGGACGCTTCCGCCACAACGGGGTCGACGTCAGCGACGGGTTCGGGAACGGTCATGGGTCACAATCATCCTTGGTCGAGAAGGACGATCGCTGGGTTCATTCGGGCGGCAACGCGATCGTCCGCGCGCCGGTCGGTGTCCTCAGGGCAGACGCCGCCGTCGCGCGCAATGGGCGCCGGTAATAAGCCGAAGAAACTGGCGGGCGGTCATCATGCGGCTTCTCTAGCACGCCGGTTCCGCCCCGCAAATGGCCGGATTACGCCCGCGGGTGGGCCTTCTCGTAAACGGCGAGCAGCCGGTCGGTGTCGACGCCGGTGTAGATCTGCGTCGTCGACAGGCTGGCGTGGCCGAGCAGTTCCTGGATCGACCGCAGGTCGCCGCCGTTGGCAAGGAGGTGGGTTGCGAACGAATGGCGCAGCGCATGGGGCGTCGCGCTGTCAGGCAGGCCGAGGGCGCTGCGCATCTTCTCCATGGCGCGCTGGATCAGGCGCGGGTTGAGTGGCCCGCCGCGGGCGCCGACAAACAGGCACGAGTTTGGTCCGGGATTATACGGGCACTGGTCGAGATAGGCCGCAACGGCGGCGGCCACCACCGGCAGCACCGGCACGATGCGCTCCTTGCCGCCCTTGCCGACGACTCGCAATCCACCCGAATTCTCGTTCGGCGCATCCTGGCGTTGCAAACCCAACGCCTCGGAAATGCGCAGGCCAGCGCCGTAGAGAAGCGCGAAGACGGCAGTATTGCGCGCGGCGATCCACGGCTCGTCCTCCAGACTCTCGTCGATATCGACCAGCCGGCCGGCCAAAGCGACCGGTAACGGCTTCGGCAGCGATTTCTTCTGGCGCGGCGGGCGAATGGCGCGGAGCGGCGCGCCGTTGGCGTGGCCCTCGCGCTCGAGGAAAGTGATGAGCGAACGGACGCCCGCGATCCCGCGGGCGAGCGTGCGCGATCCGGCGCCGTCGTTGCGGCGAGCCGCCATGAAGGCGCGAATGTCAGTCGTGGTCAGCGCTTTCAGATCGGCCAGTTTTGGCGGGCCGCCAAGGTGGGTCGTCAGGAAAGCAAGAAACTGCCACGCATCGCGCGTGTAGGCCTCCAGCGTATTCGGCGACAGGCGGCGCTCGGCGGACAGGTGCTGCCGCCAGCGCCTGACCGCGTCCGCAAGGTCGGGAGCGGCCGTAACGAGCGGCTTGTTATGGTCAGACAATGAAGTCATGGCCGCCATTCAGCGACGGCCAGATGAAAGCGGAGTTAAGGAAGAGGCGTCAGGTGATCGACTGGCCAGTCTTCTTCCAGTCAGCGAGGAAGTTGGTGAGGCCAGCGTCGGTCAGCGGGTGCTTGGTGAGACTCTTGATGAGAGCCGGCGGCATGGTGGCGACATCGGCACCGACGAGCGAGGCCTGCTTGACGTGCAGGGGCGTGCGCATTGAGGCGGCGAGGATTTCTGTCTTGAAGTCGTAGTTGTCGTACATCGCGCGAATGTCGCGCACGAGTTCCATGCCGTCCTCGCCGATATCGTCGAGGCGGCCGAGGAAGGGCGAAATGAACGTCGCCCCGGCCTTGGCGGCCAGCAATGCCTGGTTGGACGTGAAGCAGAGCGTCACGTTGACCTTGTGGCCCTTCTGGCTGAGCGCCCGGCAGGCGCGGATGCCATCCCAGGTGAGCGGCACCTTGATGGTGACGTTCTTGGCAATGGCGGCGAGGATCTCGCCTTCGCGCATCATGCCGTCGAAATCTATGGCAGCGACTTCGGCCGACACTGGCCCCGGAACCGCGGCGCAGATCTCGGCGATCACTTCCTTGATCTTCCGGCCGGACTGGGCGACCAGCGACGGGTTGGTCGTGACGCCGTCGACCAGTCCGGTCTCGGCTAGTTCCTGGATTTCCTTCACATCGGCGCTGTCCACGAAGAATTTCATTGGCGTTTCCCTTTGTCCCGGCCCGGCGAGCCACCATCTCGGCGGGCGGGCTTTCCTTTAGAGCAAAGCAAGCCCATCGTCAGCCAATCCCATACAAATCCCGGAGATTCGGAAGCACCGTGGCCGGCGAATCGATCGTCTCAGTGCTGGTTCCGGTGGCGGTGGCTGCCCCCTATACCTATCGCGCTCCAGCCGGTGTGCAACCCGGGGATATCGTCGAAGTGCCGCTGGGCACGCGCGACGCGATTGGTGTGGTCTGGGACGACCCACCCGACGCCGAAATTGGCCACAACCGGCTGCGGCCCATCGCCGGCCGCTTCGACGTGGCGCCGCTCTCGAGGGAGATGCGGGTCTTCGTCGACTGGGTGGCCGACTACACGCTGACCTCGCGTGGGATGGTGCTGCGCATGGTGCTGCGCTCGACCGGTGCGCTGGCTCCCGAGCCGCCGGTGCCGGGCGTGCGTCGCGGCGGGCCACCGCCGGAGCGCATAACGCCGGCGCGGGCGCGGGTCCTCGCCCACCTTGAAGACGGGATGCCGTGGACCAAGACCGGCCTCGCGGCCGTCGCCGGCGTTTCGCCGGACGTCGTGCAGGGGCTCGTCGACGCTGGTGCGCTGGAAGTCGTGATGCTGCCGGCAACGCCGCTGCCGCCGGCCGCCGACCCGGACTACGCCAGGCCGGAACTTTCCGCTGAGCAGGAAGCAGCAGCCGAGGCGCTCCGGCGTTCGGTCGCCACCGGCGGTTATTCGGCAACGCTGCTCGACGGCATCACCGGCTCCGGCAAGACGGAAGTCTATTTCGAGGCGGTGGCGGCGGCGCTGAAAACCGGGCGGCAGGTGCTGGTGCTGTTGCCGGAAATCGCGCTGACCGCCGAATTCCTGCAGCGTTTCGTGCTGCGTTTCGGGGCGCGTCCGGCCGAATGGCATTCAGATATTCCGCCGAAGGGAAGACAGCGCGTCTGGCGCGGGGTTGCCGACGGCAGCGTCCGTGTCGTGGTCGGCGCGCGCTCGGCGCTCTTCCTGCCGTTCCGCGAACTCGGGCTCGTCGTCGTCGACGAGGAACACGATCTTGCCTACAAGCAAGAGGACGGCGCCATCTACAACGCCCGCGACATGGCGGTGGTGCGCGCGCATCTCGCCGGTTTCCCGGTCGTGCTTTCCTCGGCGACGCCGTCGCTCGAGAGCCGCGTCAATGCCGATGCGGGCCGCTACAGCCGTATCGTGCTCGCCGGGCGGTATCTGGCGGCGCCACTTCCGACAATCCGCGCGATCGACATGCGCAAGGATCAGCCGGGGCGGGGACACTTCCTGTCGCCGTCGCTCATTGCCGCGGTCGGCGAGGCAATCGCCGACAAGCATCAGGCCCTGTTATTCCTCAATCGGCGCGGCTACGCCCCGTTGACGCTCTGCCGCACCTGCGGCCATCGTTTCCAATGCCCCAACTGCTCGACGTGGCTGGTCGAGCACCGTTTTCGGGGCGTACTGCTTTGCCACCATTGCGGCCATTCGGAAAAGCACCCGCACGCCTGTCCAAGCTGCGAAGACAAGGACAGTCTGGTGCCGGTGGGGCCGGGCATCGAGAGGCTGGCCGAAGAAGTTGCCGGGCACTTTCCCGAAGCACGAACCATCGCGCTTTCCAGCGATCTCATCGGCGGCGTCGATCGCATGCGGCAGGAATTGAACGCCGTGGTGAAAGGCGAGGTCGACATCGTCATCGGCACGCAACTCGTCGCCAAGGGCCACAACTTTCCGCTGCTGCGGCTGGTCGGCGTCGTCGATGCCGATCTCGGACTCGCGCACGGCGATCTGCGGGCGGCGGAGCGGACGTTCCAGCTGCTCAGCCAGGTGACCGGACGGGCGGGGCGCGCGGGCGGCGCCAGCCAAGCGTTCCTGCAGACCTACGCGCCGGAGCACCCGGTAATCCGGGCGATCGTTTCCGGCGATCGCGAGGCATTCTACGCCCGGGAAACTACCGAGCGGCGGGCCGCCGGGCTGCCGCCCTTCGGCAGGCTAGCGGCGCTCATTGTCTCGGCGATAACGCGCGGCGACGCGCTGGCTTTCGCCTCCGCCGTCCGCCGCGCTGCGCCGGTCGACCCGGCGATCATGGTTCTCGGTCCGGCGGAGGCGCCGCTGGCGGTCATTCGCGGCAGGCATCGTTTCCGGCTGCTGGTGCAATCGGCGCGGGGCATCGACATGCAGGGCTACCTGCGCCGGTGGCTGGCGGCAGCACCGAAAGCGCGGGCCGACCTCAAGGTACAGGTCGATGTCGACCCGCAGAGTTTTCTCTAGACGGCCGGCACGGCTGGCGAGCGGACATGTTCCGGGCGAACGCCGACACCGACGAGGTACGCAGGGATTCGGCGGAGCACCGGGTGGCGTTTCAGCCACCGCAACGGCAACGGTATCTTGATTGGTCCGGTCGAGCGCAGGATCGGCTCGACGCCACGCTTGTGGAGGAATATTTGCGCCTGCTGGGTCGCTACGGTTGGGAACCAGCGGCGTCGTTCGACCGCTGCAGCATCTCAAGCGGAACCGGGCCATCACGGAGCGGCGCGGCAAGGATGTTCGCGGTCGCCACGGCGTCCTGGACCGCGAGATTGATGCCGACGCCGCCGATCGGCGACATGGCGTGGGCCGCGTCGCCTATGCACAGAAGTCCCGGACGCGCCCACTCTTCGAGGCGGTCTATCGAGACGGTGAGCAGCTTGACCTGATCCCAGTCGGTGATCTCGCCCACGCGGTCGGCGACGAGGGGCGCCGCCTGCGCCAGTTCGGCGTGGAAGGCGGGCAATCCGGCTCGTTGTTTCGCCGGGAACGTGCCCTTCTCGATGATGAATGCGACCTGCCAGTAGTCGCGGCGATCGAGCATCACCACGAGTTGACCCGCCCGGGCTATGCCGAACGGATAGGAGCGGTCCTCCGGCCGGCGCGAGATGCGCAGCCACAGCACGTCGATAGGCACGCCGAAATCGCGGACCGTGAAGCCGGCCTTCGCACGCATCGTCGAATGGCGGCCATCGGCTCCCACGATCAGATCGGCGCGGATTTGACCAGCGCCTTCCGGTCCTTCGGTGCTGACCCCGACGACGATGCCGTCTTTGACCAGAAGATCGGTTGCGGCGGTCGACATGCGCAGGGTGAATGCAGGCAACCCTCTCGCCCGTTCGGCCAGGAAATTCAGGAACTCCCATTGCGGCATCAGGGCGATGAACTTGCATCGCGTCGGCAGATGCGAAAAATCGGCAATCGGAATTTCGGTGTCGCCGAACATTCCGGAAAGCTGGCGCACTTCGTCGCGCGGGCGCTTGAGCAACGCGTCGAGCAGCTCCAGCTCGCCCATCACTTCCAGCGTCGAAGGGTGGAGCGTGTCGCCACGGAAATCGCGCAGGAAGTCGGCGTGTTTTTCCAGCACAGTCACGGCGATGCCCGCCCGGGCGAGCAGGAAGCCCAGCATCATCCCGGCGGGTCCGCCGCCGCCGATGCAGACGCGTGTGTTCGGGGCCGGCGCAGCACTGACAGATCGAGGGTACATCGCGCCTTCCAACGGAGCGTAAAGTCTCCCTTATTTGCAACGAATGCGCGAGCCGCAACACCCTTTCCGGGGCGCCCGCCATATTGCCCCGCACTATCGCGTATGCTAAGCGAACGGCCAATTCTGGGGTTGGGTCGGTCGCGCGGCTGACCCACCTTAGAAATCAATCCGTTAGTGGCCGAACGACGACGGGCCGGACCGTTCCGGACGAGGCCCACGATGTCGAGGGTAAGGGGTCAGGGTGGCCGGTAGCTCAGTTCATTCTTCCGTCGTCGCAGAACGCTACGCCAACGCGCTGTTCGAGCTCGCCAGCGAGGAAAATGCGCTAGGCGCCGTCGAAAAGGACCTCGATAGGTTTACCGGCCTGATGGCGGAGAGCGCCGATTTCACGCGCTTGGTGAAGAGCCCGGTTTTCTCCTCCGATGAGCAGCTCCGCGCCGTGACCGGCATCCTGGAAAGGGACGAGATCGGCGGCCTCGTTGCCAGCCTCGTCAAGGTCGCGGCCGCCAACCGCCGGCTGTTTGTCGTGCCCGACATGATCGCTGCGTTCAAGCGGCTTGCGGCGAAGCAGCGCGGCGAGGTTGCGGCGGAAGTCACCAGCGCCGAACGGCTGACCGACGGACAGACTGCCGATCTCAAGGCGGCGCTCAAGGCTTCGCTCGGCAAGGACGTTACGCTCACGGCGCACGTCGATCCCGCGCTGATCGGCGGCCTCATCGTCAAGGTCGGCAGCCGCATGATCGACGGGTCGCTGCGGACTAAACTCAATTCGCTCAAACTCGCTATGAAAGAGGTCGGCTGATGGAAATCCGGGCCGCGGAAATCTCTGCAATCCTGAAGGGGCAGATCAAGAATTTCGGCAAGGAGGCGGAAGTCTCCGAAGTCGGCCAGGTGCTCTCGGTTGGCGACGGCATCGCGCGCATCTACGGCCTCGACAACGTCCAGGCCGGCGAGATGGTCGAATTCCCGGGCGGCATTCGCGGGATGGCGCTTAACCTCGAAGACGACAACGTCGGCGCGGTTATTTTCGGCAACGACCGCGACATCAAGGAAGGCGACACGGTCAAGCGGACCGGCGCTATCGTCGATGTGCCGGTCGGCAAGGGGTTGCTCGGCCGCGTGGTCGATGCCCTCGGCAATCCGATCGACGGCAAGGGCCCGATCCAGTCGACCGAGCGCAAGCGCGTTGACGTCAAGGCACCGGGCATCATACCGCGCCGCTCGGTGCATGAGCCGATGCAGACCGGCCTCAAGGCGATCGATGCGCTTATCCCGATCGGCCGCGGCCAGCGCGAGCTGATTATCGGCGACCGCCAGACCGGCAAGACCGCGGTAGCGCTTGACGCCATCCTCAACCAGAAATCGATCAACGCGTCCGGCGACGAGGGCCAGAAGCTCTACTGCGTCTATGTCGCCATCGGCCAGAAACGCTCCACCGTCGCCCAGTTCGTCAAGGTGCTGGAGGAAAACGGCGCCCTCGAATACTCGATCATCGTCGCGGCGACGGCTTCCGATCCGGCGCCAATGCAGTTCCTGGCGCCGATGTCGGGCTGCACGATGGGCGAGTACTTCCGCGACAACGGCATGCACGCGCTCATCGTCTACGACGACCTTTCCAAGCAGGCGGTCGCCTACCGGCAGATGTCGCTGCTGCTTCGCCGTCCGCCGGGTCGCGAAGCTTATCCGGGCGACGTGTTCTACCTGCATTCGCGCCTGCTCGAGCGTGCCGCCAAGCTCAACAAGGACAACGGCTCCGGCTCGCTGACCGCTCTGCCGATCATCGAGACGCAAGCCAACGACGTGTCGGCCTATATCCCGACCAACGTCATCTCGATCACCGACGGGCAGATATTCCTCGAGACGGATCTTTTCTACCAGGGCATCCGGCCGGCGGTGAACGTCGGCATCTCGGTGTCGCGTGTCGGCTCGGCCGCGCAGATCAAGGCGATGAAGCAGGTTGCCGGCACCATCAAGGGCGAGTTGGCACAGTACCGCGAGATGGCGGCGTTCGCCCAGTTCGGCTCGGACCTCGATCCGGCGACGCAGCGTCTGCTCAATCGCGGCGCGCGGCTGACCGAGCTTCTCAAGCAACCGCAATTCGCGCCGCTGCGGGTCGAGGAGCAGGTGGCGGTCATCTTCGCCGGTGTGAACGGCTATCTCGACAAGCTGCCGGTTAACAAGGTGGGCGAGTTCGAGCAGGGGTTCCTGACGCTTCTGCGCACCGACAACCAGGCGCTGCTGTCGGAAATTCGCGACAAGAAGGAGCTTACCGACGACATGCGCGCGAAGCTCCGCGCGGCGGCGGACGGCTTCGCCAAGGTCTTCGGCTAGACGGACGAGAAGGTAGCCGGACCGGCCGATGCCCAGTCTCAAGACCCTCCGCAATCGCATCGCCTCGGTGAAGGCGACGCAGAAGATCACCAAGGCGATGCAGCTCGTTGCGGCGTCGAAGCTCCGGCGTGCGCAGGCAGCAGCGGAAGCGGCGCGGCCCTATGCGGCGCGCATGGCCTCCGTGCTTGCCAACGTGGCGGCCGGCTCGGCGGGCAGCGCCGATGCACCGCGGCTTCTCGTCGGCACCGGGCAGAGCCAGACGCATCTTCTCGTCGTGTGCACCGGCGATCGCGGTCTTTCGGGCGCGTTCAATTCGTCTATCGCGCGCATGGCGCGCGACCACGCCCGGCGCCTGATGGCAGAGGGCAAGGACGTCAAGTTCCTGTGCGTCGGCAAGAAGGGCTACGATGTCCTCCGCCGGCTCTATGCACGGCAGATCATCGAGGTGATCGAGCTGCGCAACGTCAAGCAGGTCGGCTTCGGCAACGCCGAGGAGGTCGGCGCGCGCGTGCTGAAGCTTTTCGCCGAGGGCCAGTTCGACGTGGCGACGCTCTTCTACGCCGCCTTCCGTTCGGTGATCTCGCAGGTGCCGACGGCGCGGCAGCTTATCCCGGCGGAGGTCGGCGGCGCGGCGCCAGAGGTGGCCGGTAATGGCGCCATCTATGAGTATGAGCCCGACGAGGAATCGATCCTTGCCGATCTGCTGCCGCGCAACCTGTCGATCCAGATTCTGGGGGCGCTCCTCGAAAACGTGGCCTCGGAGCAGGGCGCCAAAATGAGCGCCATGGACAACGCAACGCGCAACGCCGGCGACATGATCGATCGCTACACGCTGCTCTACAACCGCAGCCGCCAGGCGCAGATTACCAAGGAACTGATCGAGATCATTTCGGGCGCCGAGGCGCTCTAGAAGGACTGCAAAGGAAACTACTATGGCAAATCCCAGCACCGCCAATGCCAAGGGCGTCACCGGCCGCATCACCCGGGTAACCGGCGCCGTCGTTGACGTGCAGTTCCAGGACCAATTGCCGGCCATCCTGAACGCGCTGGAGACCAGCAATAACGGCAGCCGGCTTATTCTTGAGGTGGCCCAACACCTCGGCGAGAACACGGTGCGCACCATTGCGATGGACACCACCGACGGACTGGTGCGCGGGCAGGAGGTAACCGACACGGCCGAGCCGATCTCGGTGCCGGTCGGGCCGGAGACGCTCGGGCGCATCATGAACGTTATCGGCGAGCCGGTTGACGAGGCCGGGCCGATCAGGACGCAGCAGTTGCGTGCTATCCACCAGCCGGCGCCGAGCTATGTCGAGCAGTCGACCGAGGCACAGATTCTGGTCACCGGCATCAAAGTCGTCGATCTGCTGGCGCCCTACGCCCGCGGCGGCAAGGTCGGCCTGTTCGGTGGCGCCGGCGTCGGCAAGACGGTCATCATCCAGGAACTGATCAACAACATCGCCAAGGCGCACGGCGGCTATTCGGTGTTCGCCGGCGTCGGCGAGCGCACTCGCGAAGGCAACGACCTCTATCACGAGTTCATCGAGTCCGGCGTCAACAAGAAGGGCGGCGGCGAGGGCTCGAAATGCGCGCTGGTGTTTGGCCAGATGAACGAGCCGCCCGGCGCGCGCGCCCGCGTCGGCCTTACCGGCATCACCATCGCCGAATACTTCCGCGACCAGGGGCAGGACGTGCTGTTCTTCGTCGACAACATCTTCCGCTTTACGCAAGCCGGATCGGAAGTGTCGGCGCTGCTCGGCCGCATTCCTTCCGCGGTCGGCTACCAGCCGACACTCGCCACCGATATGGGCGCCATGCAGGAGCGCATCACCACCACGCAGAAGGGCTCGATTACCTCGGTGCAGGCGATCTACGTGCCCGCCGACGACCTGACCGACCCGGCGCCGGCGACTTCATTCGCCCACCTTGACGCGACCACGACGCTGTCGCGCGCCATCGCCGAGAAGGGGATCTACCCGGCCGTCGACCCGCTCGATTCGAGCTCGCGCATGCTGTCGGCGGCGGTGGTTGGCGAGGAGCATTATACGGTGGCGCGTCAGGTGCAGCAGGTGCTGCAGCGCTACAAGCAGCTGCAGGACATCATCGCGATCCTCGGCATGGACGAGCTTTCGGAAGACGACAAGCTGACGGTGGCACGCGCCCGCAAGGTCGAGCGCTTCCTGTCGCAGCCGTTCCACGTCGCCGAGATCTTCACCGGGGCGCCCGGCGTCTTCGTCGAGCTCGCCGATACGATCAAAGGCTTCAAGGGACTGGTCGCTGGCGACTACGATCATCTGCCGGAGCCCGCCTTCTACATGGTCGGCACCATCGAGCAGGCCATCGAAAAGGCCAAGAAGCTCGCAGCGGAGGCGGCGTAGCCATGAACAGCAAAGTTAGCCTGCTCGTCGTCGGGCTGCTCGTTGGCGGCCTGCTCGGCTACGTGACGCGCCCGGAATCGACGGACATCAAAGTCGGACCAATCCAGCTCAACGTGCAGACCGACCAGACCGCGGCTCCGGGCGATGCGGTAACCAGCAGCGGTTGGCAGCACATCGGCATCTTTGCCGTGATCGGGGCCATTGTCGGCCTGGGTCTCGGCTTCGCGGTCGACAGCCGCCGCGCCTGAGGAAGCCATGGCCGAACCATTCCAGTTCGAACTCGTCTCGCCGGAGCAGCTGCTCGTGTCGGAGCCGGTCGAGCAGGTCGTCGTGCCCGGTTCCGATGGTTACTTCACCGTGCTGAAGGGCCACGCGCCGTTCATGTCGACCCTGCGCCCTGGAGTGCTCGACGTTATCCGCGGCAGCGGGACCGAACGCATCTTCGTTCGCGGCGGCTTTGCCGACGTGAATGCGGAAGGGCTGACCATCCTGGCGGAGCGGGCGATCCCGCTGGCAGAAGTCGATGCGGCGATGCTGGCGCAGGAAGTCAAGGACGCCGAGGAAGATGTCGCCGACGCAAAGGACGGCGCCGCCCGGGACGCGGCGGAACTGGTGCTGAACCAGCTCAAGGAAGTGCAGACGGCGCTCGGGCGCCAGTAGCCTTTCGGTTTTCGAATTCGTCGGGAACTCATTAGTCCGCTTGGCGTTATCCGCTGTTGCTGAACCGCGGAATTGCCGATGTCCGATGTCGCCTCCCTGCGAGACTCCGCCCGCGACGACGCGCGACACAGCGGCCTCAGATACCTCGCCGACGAAACTCCGGGCATGCACCGGCTGAGACATGGCGAGGGATTTCGTTACGTTAGTGCTGACGGGAAGGCGGTACGCGACTCCGATACGCTGGCGCGGATCAAACATCTCGCCATCCCGCCGGCGTGGACCCATGTCTGGATTTCGCCATCCGCAAACGGCCATCTGCAGGCCACCGGTCGCGATGCTCGCGGGCGCAAGCAGTATCGCTATCACGCTGACTTTCGAGCTGCCCGCGACAGGACCAAGTACGAGCACATCCTGACCTTCGGCCGGGCGTTGGAGACGATCCGCGATCGGGTCAAGGCTGACATGGCGCGCCACGGCCTGCAGCGCGAGAAGGTGCTGGCGACCATCGTCTATCTGCTCGATACGACGCTGATCCGGGTCGGCAACGACGAGTACGCCCGCACCAACGGCAGTTTCGGACTGACGACGCTGCGCAACAAGCACGTGGATGTTCACGGTGGCGCCCTGCACTTCGAGTTCAAGGGCAAGAGCGGCAAGCAGTGGCGCCTCGACGTCCACGACCGGCGCGTCGCGCGCATCGTCAAGTCGTGCCAGGAGCTGCCCGGCCAGCATCTCTTCGAGTACCTCGACGAGAACGGCGAGCGTCAGTCGGTGGGCTCCGCCGACGTCAACGCCTACCTGCGCGAGATCACAGGGGCGGAAGTCACGGCCAAGGACTTCCGTACCTTCGCGGGAACGGTGCTCGCGGCGGAAGCGCTGCGGAAATTCAAGCCGTCGGCTAGCCAGAGCGAGGCAAAGGTCAATGTCCGAGCTGCCGTCGAAGAGGTAGCAGGCCGTCTCGGGAACACGCTGGCCGTCTGCCGGAAGTGCTACATCCACCCGGAGATCGTCGCGGCCTATCTGGACGGATGTTTGACGCCGCGGGCTGGAAAATCGGAGCAGTCCGTGCTCAGGTTCCTTCGCGCACGTCTTACCGGGTCGCGCCGCTCGAGCAGAAAGAATGCAGTGCCATCTTTGCGGGCGCAGGGCGCGGCACTCGCGTCGCCAGCCTAGAGCCAGCGGCGGACGCGGGCCTTGAAGTCGCGATAAGGCGCGCCGAACTTAGCCTCCAGATAAGGCTCCTCGCGGGCGATAACCTGGGTCTGGATGATCCACACCACCGGGATCACGGCGACCAGCGGCCACAGCGCGTCGCCGACGAGGGCGAAGCCCGCAAGCAGCAGCGCCAAGCCGAGATACATCGGATTGCGCGTAAAGCGATACGGCCCGTCAAAAGCAAGCATCGTGGTCGGCGCGGTCGGATTTACCGGCGTGCCGATGGTGCGGAATCTCGTGATCGCGGAGATGATGAGGCCGGCACCGGCAAGAATGGCGGCGACTCCGAGAATACGGAGCACAAAGCCAAACGGGCCCGGAAGAATCGGAATTGGCCATAGCCACTCGATCAGATAGCCAATCACGAGGCCGGCAATGTAAACGGCGGGCGGGAATATCCGAACGCCGGATGCCTGCGAGGGAGATTGTGCGCCGGAACCATTGGTCATCGGTCGAGCTCCCTGTTTACGTGCCGCCTGCTCAGCTCGCGAGCGAGCCGAACGCCGCCACCACCTGCTCATACACCTTTCGCTTGAACGGCACGATCAGCTCCGGAAGTTTCGCCAGCTTCTCCCAGCGCCATGACGAGAACTCCGGCTTGTGCTTGCCGCCACCGGGATGGAGCACGTCAATCTCCGAATCCTTGCCGGCGAAGCGAAGCGCGAACCATTTCTGCTTCTGGCCGCGGTAGCGGCCGCCCCAGGACTGCTCGACGAGTTCGACGGGGAGGTCATAGGTCAGCCACCCCGGCGCCTCGGCGAGCCGGCTGACGCTTTTCACCGAGGTTTCCTCGTAGAGCTCGCGCAACGCCGCTTGGTAAAGGTCTTCGCCGTCTTCCAGGCCGCCCTGGGGCATCTGCCACCAGCGGCCTTCACCCTCGCCTTCGGAATCCGCGTCGGAGCGATTGCCGACCCAAACGCGGCCGGCGGTATTGAAAAGTGCAACGCCGACGCAAGGCCGGTAGGGCAGATTGGCGACGTCAGGCATCTTGCTCATGAACCGGCCGGTTTTCTCGTCAGGAGCGTCCGCCGACCAGCGCGCTTACCGGCACGATCACAATGCCCTTGTTGGCGGCGATCTTGATGAAGTTGTTGACGCGGTCGACGGTGGCCGGGAAGGCGGTGGCGGTGGCGATTGCGTAGCCGCGCTGGCGCGCGATTGCCTGCAACTGGCTCAAGCGGTCGTCGATGGCGGCGGGATCGAGGTCGGCGTCGAGGACGACATCGGCACGCAGAAACGGCGTGTTGGTGCCCGCAGCTGCGGCCGCCTGACTGCGCGCCGAGGAGCCATCGTCGAGATAGAGAAGGCCGCGGCTGGCAATCTCCTGCATTACGGGCGCCAGCGCACCTTCCTCGGCGGTGAAGCGGGCGCCGAGATAGTTGACCACGCCGACGTAGTTGGTCATGCGGCCGAGGAACCAGCGCAGGCGACTCTGGTTCTCGGCGGGGCTGGCATCGGCGGTCAGCGTGTTGGGGCCGGGATCGATCTTCGGGTAGTTGAACGGCTCCAGCGGAATCTGCAGCAGTAGTTCGTGACCGGCGGCGCGCGCCGAGGCGACGTCGGCTGCCAGCTTCTGGTCGTAGGGGGCAAAGGCGAGCGTCACGTCGCCGGGCAGAGAGGCAATCGCGTTGTGGGTAGCCTCGGCGTCGATGCCGAGACCGCCGATGACAATGGCAATTCGCAAGTTCTGGGGGTCGGTCTGGCTCGGCCGGGCGTAGGCGTCGAGCGGGCGCTTGCCGCCGGCGGCGATGCGCGGCAGCGGTCCGTTGCTGCTCGCCTCGACAAGGTCCTGCTCCGGCAGCGCGGCCAGCGTGATGGACTGTGGATCGGAAGGATTGTGAATGACTACCTCGCCGACGTCCGAAAGCGATCCGGTCGGGGTCACCTCGGTCATGGTGGCAGGCTTCGCCGGCGTGATCGAGCCGGTCTGGTCGGCCAGTATGGTCACCGGCGGCTTGGCTGCCGGTGCGTTGATGACAGCCGTGGCGGTCGGTCCATGGGCGCCCGGCAGAAGAAGCCAGACCACCGCAGCTATTGCCCCGAGACCGACAAGCGCGGCGCCGGCAAGGATGAACACTCGCCGGCGGGGGCTTGGCCCCGGGCCCAGCCCGAGAGGTTTGCTCAGGTCGCTTCCCGCCATGAACCGCCTGTCATTCCTGGAGCAGGAGAGGGTGGTGCCTTGGCACCACCTGCTTAATTCGGCACGCCCTTGTTGGGGTCGGGCGGGAAGGCAGCGTTGACCTGCAAGCCGCGCAGCAGGTTGAACGCATAGTTGAGCTGCTTGTCGTCCTTCGGATCCGGCGGAACGTAGGCGAGAGAGCCGGACTGGGTAGCCTTGCCGGCCTTCTCGGCGTCGTTGGCCAGATGGCCCTTGAGGCGCGACTCACCTTCCGGCGGGGTGGTGATCTGCGCGGCCAGATCCGGGGGCAGTTCCTGTACCACCTCAATGTCAGGCTCGATGCCCTGTGCCTGGATCGACCGGCCCGACGGAGTGTAGTAGCGCGCTGTCGTGAGGCGCAGCGCCCCGTCAGAGCCCAGCGGAATGATCGTCTGCACGGATCCCTTGCCGAACGAGCGCGTGCCGAGGATGGTGGCGCGGCGCTGATCCTGAAGCGCGCCGGCGACGATCTCGGAGGCCGAAGCCGATCCGCCGTTGACCAGCACGATCACCGGCTTGCCGTTGGCGATGTCGCCGGAGTGGGCATTGTAGCGCTGGGTTTCGTCGGCATGGCGGCCGCGGGTCGAGACGATCTCGCCCTGGTTCAGGAATGCGTCGGACACGGCGATTGCCTGATCGAGCAGGCCGCCGGGATTATTGCGCAGATCGATGATGACGCCCTGCACCTTATCGGCGCCGATCTGCTGGGTATACTTGTCGAGGGTCTGCTTGAGACCGTCATACGTATTCTCGCTGAAGGAGGAGATACGCACGTAGATGATCTGACCGTCGGCGCGGCCGTGGACCGCTTCGATGGTAATCTCGCCGCGCACAATTTTCACGTCGAACGGCTTGGTCACGTTCGGACGCTGGATAGTGAGGGTGATCGGCGAACCGATGGCGCCGCGCATCTTGTCGACGGCGTCGTTCAGGGCGATGCCACTCAGGTCTTCGCCGTCGAGGGCGACGATCTGGTCGTTGGCGAGAATACCGGCCTTGGCAGCCGGCGTCCCGTCGATCGGCGAGATGACCTTGAGAACACCGTCCTCCATGGTCACCTCGATGCCGAGGCCACCAAACTTGCCGCTCGTGGTGACCTGCATGTCCTGATAGGCCTTCGGATTCATGTAGCTCGAGTGCGGATCGAGACCGGCCAGCATGCCGTTGATCGCCGATTCTATGAGCTGCTTATCATCGGGCGCCTCGACGTAGTCGCCGCGCACGCGCTCGAAGACATCGCCGAAGAGATTGAGCGAATTGTAGGCGTCGGAACTGGCCGCGTTTGCCCTGGAACTTGAGAACAGCTGTGGCTGCGTCAGGGAAATGGTCGCCAGGCAACCAATCAGAATCCCGGCAACAACCAGTGTGACCTTGCGAATCATCCGCCTACCTTTTCCACGTTGGGGGCCGCCCACCAAGGGGCTGGATCGACCGACGCACCATCTTTCCGGAATTCGATATAGAGCACCGGCTGCGTGACGCCTACAGCCACGGGGCCCGCGTTCGCCAGCTTCTGAGAAGCCATGACAGCTACGGGCTCGCCGGCAAGCACAAACTGGCCAAGCTGAACATCAATCCGTTCCATGCCCGCCAGCAACACATGATACCCGTCGCCGGCATTAATGATCAAGAGTTGCCCGTAACTGCGAAAAGGGCCGGAGTAAACCACCCAGCCGTCGCTGGGCGAGGAGACGACGGCGCTATCGCGCGTAGCCAGCGAGATACCCTGAGCCCTGCCGCCAAGCCCGTCATCATCGCCGAATGCCTTTATTTGCGTACCATTGGCGGGCAGGGGCAAAAGCCCCTTGGCACTGGCGAATGCCACTTTCGGGGTCATCCGGTCGGCACTGCCCAGAGACTGAGCTTGGGCGCCGCCGTTTTTGGTATGGGCCGCCTCAGCGGCCTTTTCGGCGGCGGTGGCAGCGGCAGCGGCGGTGGCATTCTCCGCTTCCATGCGGGCGATGAGATCACGCAAAGTTGTAGCCTGTCCGGCGAGGACGCCGGCCCGTTTCTGCTCGTCGGCAAGCGCATCCAGCGAGGCTTGCCTCTGGTTCTGGCGATCCTCGATGAGCAGGGCGACGCGGGCGCGACCCTCCGCCAGTGCCGTCGCGTTTTCGCGCAGATTGTTGCGCTCCTTTTCCTTGGCCGTGCGGAGCGCCGTCAACTGCGTGAGATTGTCGGCCAGAGCCGCGGCAGCGACGCGAAGGTCCGGCACGACCGCACCAAGCAGAATAGCGCTGCGGATCGAGGCAAGAGCATCCTGTGGGCGAACGAGAATTGCCGGCGGCGGGTGGTAGCCTATGCGCTGGAGGGCGGCCAGCACCTCGGCCAGTACGTCGCGCTGGCCGGCGAGCTTGGCGCGGATCTTGTCCTCGCCGTCGTAGAGACCTTTCAGGCGAGCTTCGGCGCTATCAATGTCGCCTTCGAGCTTCTGTACTTGCCTATTGGTGTCGATGAGCGACTGGTTGAGGGTGGCGCGGTCCTTGTCGAGGGCGTCGATTTCGCTCTTCAACTCAGCCTGGCGGCTGGCGGTGAGTTCGATGTCGTGGGTGACGGCGTCCAGTTCTGCCTTGCGGGCATCGTTGCTCGCCGCGTCGTTAGTCGCCGGCGTGGCGTCGGCGGGAGCGGCGGCCGTCGATTCGGGTACGAGGTCGCTGGGGGCGGCGGGCGCCGAATCCTCGGCGCGCAGGACCTCGACTGAAAGCGCCGATAGGGCTGCGGCGATGGCAGCAGCGAGGAGAGTGGCCCGGAGACGCATCAGTCGCGATGATAAGGGTGACCCGACAGGATTGTCACCGTCCGGTAGAGCTGTTCGGCGAGCATGACGCGGACAAGCTGGTGCGGCCATGTCATCGACCCGAAAGCAAGCCGGAGCGCCGACTTTTCGAGGAGCTTCGCTCCATGCCCGTCGGCGCCGCCGATGGCAAGCGTCAATTCGGCGGTCCCCGAATCACGCCAGCGGCCGAGCCTTTCGGTGAAGCTGCGACTGTCGAAACTCTTGCCTGCTTCGTCGAGTGCGACGAGAACCGCGCCCGGCGAAAGCGAATCGATCAGCGCCGTTGCTTCCTGATCCTTGCGGAGAGGGCCAGTGGCCGCCCGGCTTTCGGGAAATTCACGAACGACAAAAGTGAGCCCGACATTGCGGCCGGCGCTCGCGGCGCGCTCGATAAAGCGGGCGAGCAGTTCGCGTTCCGGGCCGGCCTTCAGCTTGCCGATCGCGGCGATGGTGATCAGCATCCGCGCACCGGCCCTCCGGCGGAACCGTCAGATGTCGGCTTCGACAGGGGCCGAGGGATGCTCAGCCCGCCACATCTTCTCAAGATTGTAGAAGCTGCGAACCTCCGGCCGGAAGATGTGGACGATCACATCGCCGGCGTCGATCAGCACCCAGTCGCCGACACGCAATCCCTCGACGCGAAGGTTGCTGCCGCCGGCCTGCTTCAAATCCTCGATGAGATGGTCGGCGATCGCCGCGACGTGCCGCTGCGAGCGGCCGGTGGCGATGACCATGTAGTCGGCGAGGGCGGATTTTCCGGTGAGATCGATCGGGGCGATATCCTCGCCCTTGGAGTCTTCAAGACTGGTGAGAACCACCTTGATGGCGGCCGCGGAGCCAAGTTCACGGCGGGCGGCCGCAAGACGGGGAGAGCGGAAACGCGTCTCCTCACTGCGAAGTGCGGTTGTCAGCGTTCGGTCCCTTCTCCTTCAGTGTCGTGCCGGGGCGGCACACCCTTGAGAATATGCGTAGGAGCGTGAAGCTTTCAAGACGTCTTGCGCGAGCCGGCGCGAATCGCGGTCGAAGAGAGCGCGACGTGCGGAGAGGGCAAGAAAACCCATGCCGGCGGCCGGCTTCCAGCCAATCCGGCAGCATCGGTCGGGTCGCGCCGAAAGCGCCAAAGGGTCCTGGCGGCGGGCGAGGCGAGAGCGCGCAGCGCCGATCCCGGCCGGTTGAAGATCGCGATCGGCAGGGCCTCGGCGATCGCCCGCCAATCGCGCCAATGGTCGAAGGAAGCGAGGTTGTCGGCGCCCATCATCCACACGCAATCGACCCCGCGCAGCCTCGGAAGCAGCCGCGCGAGCGTCTCGGCGGTATAGGTCGTGCCCAGCGTTGCTTCGACGCCGGTAACCTTGATGCGCGGATCGTTGGTGATGAGACGCGCCGCCCTGATGCGACGCGCGAGATCGGCGGTAGGTGCGTTCCGCTTTAGCGGATTATGCGGCGATACCAGCCACCAAACCTGGTCGAGCACGAGCGCGCGCAACGCCACGCGGCTGACCTCGACGTGACCGGAATGGGGCGGATCGAACGTGCCGCCGAAAAGTCCCACCCGCATGCCGGGCTGTGATGGTGGCAGGCGGAGATCAGCGGCGTTTGCTCCTTCGTCGCGGCCCGTCAAGGCCTCACCTGGCCGGACCCGTGGACGCGATACTTGAAGCTAGTCAGTTGCTCGACACCGACGGGACCGCGGGCGTGCATGCGGCCGGTAGCGATACCGATCTCGGCCCCCATGCCGAATTCGCCGCCGTCGGCAAACTGGGTCGAGGCGTTGTGGAGGACAATGGCGCTGTCGACTTCGGCGAGGAACTTTTCGGCGGCCGCTCCATCGTCGGTGACGATCGAATCGGTGTGGTGCGAACCATAGCGTTCAATATGGGCGATGGCAGCGTCGATGTTGTCGACGACGCGCACCGCGATGATCGCGTCGAGATACTCGGACGACCAGTCGGCTTCCGTCGCGGGCGTTACGCCGGCGACCGCCGCGAGGGCAGTTTCATCGCCGCGGATAGCGCAGCCTGCATTCTGCAGTGCGACGACCAGCGGCTTCAGGTGAGTGCCGACAACCGCGCGATCGACCAACATTGTCTCGGCGGCGCCGCATACGCTGAGGCGGCGCATCTTGGCGTTGACGACGATCTTTTCGGCCATTGCGAGATCGGCGCGCGCGTGGACGTAGACGTGGCAGATGCCTTCCAGATGCGCGAAGACAGGAACGCGCGCCTCCGCCTGGACGCGGGCGACGAGCCCCTTGCCGCCGCGCGGCACGATCACGTCGATGCAGCCGTCGAGACCTGCGAGCATCTGGCCTACGGCGGCGCGGTCGCGGGTCGGCACCAGCTGGGTGGCAGTTGCCGGCAGGCCCGCCGCAGTCAGGCCCTCGACGAAGCAGCGGTGTATGGCCGCCGACGAGCGGAAAGAGTCGGAGCCGCCGCGAAGGATCGCGGCGTTGCCGGCCTTGACGCAGAGCGCAGCCGCATCGGCGGTGACGTTCGGCCGGCTCTCGTAGATGATACCGATGACGCCCAGCGGCGTGCGCACCCGCTCGATGCGCAGACCGTTCGGGCGGTTCCAGGCAGCCAGCACGGCGCCGATCGGATCGGGCAGCGCGACAACCTCCTCGATGCTCCTGGCTATTGCGTCGATGCGATCCGGTTTGAGGACGAGGCGCTCGACGAAGGCGGCCGTGGCGCCCTCCTTGCCCATGGCGGCGACGTCCTTCGCGTTCTCCGCGAGGATGGCCGCCATGTCGCGACGGAGGGCTCTTGCTGCGCCGGTAAGAGCGGCGTTCTTGGCAGCCGTCGACGCCAGTCCCAGGACGTGCTCGGCCGCCCGCGCCGCGCGGCCGATTGCCGCCATCTCAACGGCAACCGCAACGATCGGATCCTGCGTGATTTCGGCGACATTCATGGCCGGTACGTGGGGTTCGTCTGGTCGGTCTATTGTCAGTTTATCGAGCGTCGGCGGGTTTGGCACGGGGGGCCTCGATGCGCAACCCGCCGACGGTTACGCCTCCGTGAAGGCGCTTTGACTTCACGGCGCGGGCAGGCCATGAGGGGCGTCTTCCGAGCGGCGAGTTTCATGACCTTTTTTACCGCCACCCCGCGCGAACAGAACATCCCGCTCGGCATCCTGCTGATGTTCGCATCGGTCTTCACCTTCTCCGTCAACGACGTGCTAGGCAAATGGCTGGCGGGCAGTTATCCCGCCTTGCAAATCCTGCTCTTTCGCAGCGTTGCCTCGGCGATCCTGCTGACGCCGGTGATCCTGCGCGTCGGCTGGCGGACCCTGTTCAATCTCGAGCGGCCGCGATTGCAATTAGTGCGCGCCGTCCTCGCCAGCGTTGAGGTGGCGCTGTTCTACTGGTCGGTCCACTACCTGCCGCTCGCCGATGCCATGACCTATTACCTCGCCGGTCCCATCTACGTCACCGTGATGGCGGCGCTGTTCCTTGGCGAGAACATCGGCTGGCGACGCTGGTCGGCGGTCGTCGTCGGCTTCATCGGGGTGCTCGTCGCCCTCGGGCCGTCCGCGTCGACCGTGGGCTGGCCAGCGCTGATCGCGTTCACCGGCAGCGTGATCTATTCGATCTATCTGGTAATCACGCGTACACTGCGCAGGACTCCGGATTTTGTGATGGCGGCATGGCAGGTGGCGTCGGCGCTGGTGCTGGGCATCATCGCCGCCCCGCTGGCATGGACGCCGCTGGCCCACTGGCAGGATGGCTTCCTGCTGGCGCTGCTCGGGGTCGCCTCGCTCGCCGCCATCATTGGCCTCAACCGCTCGCTGTCGGTGGCGCCGGCGTCGGTCGTCGTTCCCTACCAGTACATGATGATCGTGTGGGCGGTGATCTTCGGCTACTTCGTCTTCGGCAACGTGCCCAGCGTGCAGATGCTGATCGGCGCGGCCATCATCATCGGTGCCGGCCTCTTTATCTTCTTCCGCGAGCAGACCGTAGGGCTCGATCCGCGCGAAGAGCTGGCGCCCGAGCGCTAGCCAAGCTCACGATCGTTACCTATCTTCTGCGGCATGAGTGTCGCCGGAGCCGCAAAGAAAATCAGTCGGGCCGTGGCCGAATGGCCCGACACCGCCGAAGTGCCGCATCGTTTCGGCGGTGTCGAATTCAGCGTCGGCAAGCGTGAAATCGGCCACCTTCACGGCGACCGGCTGCTTGACGTGCCGTTCCCGCGGGCGGTGCACGATGCACTCATCGCCGAGGGTGCCGCTGAGCGTCACCACATATTGCCGGACAGCGGCTGGGTCAGTTTTCGTCTTGCAAAGGACGAGGACGTGTCGGCGGCGATCGCGCTGCTGCGCACCTCCTACGATCTCATCGCCGAGCAGGTGAAGCGCCGCCGTGCGCAAACCGCGGCGGCGAAAGCCCGCCGAACCTAGTCGCCGCGGAGCGCCATGTCGTCGCGGTGGATCATCTCGGAACGGCCCGCGAATCCCAGGATCGTTTCGATCTCGCTGCTGTTCCGCCCGGCAATGCGCTGCGCGTCTGCGGCGTCGTAGGCGACCAGCCCGCGCCCGATCTCCTCGCCGTTCGGCCCGCGGATCGCAACCGCATCGCCGCGATGGAAGCCACCCTCCACCTTGCTCACACCTGCCGGCAGCAGACTCTTGCCGGCGCGCAACGCCCTGACAGCGCCGGCGTCGACGATGACGGCGCCACGGGTTTCCAGATGGCCGGAAATCCAGCGCTTGCGGGCCGTAACGGGATTGGCGTCGGCGAGGAACCAAGTGCATTTCTCGCCGGCCGTAATGCGCGCGAGCGGGTTCGGCTCGTGACCCGACGCGATGACCATGGTGGTGCCGGCGGCAGTGGCGATCTTGCCGGCCTCGATTTTGGTCTGCATGCCGCCGCGCGAGAGTTCCGAGCCGGCAGCGCCTGCCATCGCCTCGATCGCCGGCGTGATGCGCTCCACAGCCTCGATCAGCGTGGCGTTCGGATCGCTCGCCGGCGGCGCGGTGTAAAGCCCGGCGACGTCGGAGAGCAGGACCAGCAGATCAGCGCTCATCATGGTGGCGACGCGCGCCGCCAGACGATCGTTGTCGCCGTAGCGGATTTCGCTGGTGGCGACGGTGTCGTTCTCGTTGATGACGGGAACGGCGCGCAGGCGCAGCAGCGTACCGATGGTCGAGCGGGCGTTGAGGTAACGGCGGCGTTCCTCGGTGTCGCCGAGGGTGAGAAGAACCTGGCCCGCCGTAAGGCCGACCTTGTGGAGCGTTTCGGTATAGGCGTGCGCCAGCGCGATCTGGCCAACGGCGGCGGCGGCCTGGCTTTCCTCGAGCTTCAGCGACCCGCGCGGCAGGCCGAGCACACCGCGGCCGAGCGCGATGGCGCCTGACGAGACGACGAGCACCTCGCCTCCGCCCTTGGTGAGATGCGCGACGTCATTGGCGAGCGCTTCCAGCCACGCCGACCGCAGGCGGCCGCTAGCGCGATCGACCAGCAGTGCGGAGCCGATCTTAATAACGATGCGGCGGAAGTCCTCGGGAGCGCGGGCCATCGGCTACCTCCGGCGGTTCACGACCGCCAGGCCTCCGTCTCTGCCGCCGGGATGACATTACCGGGCGCCGCCTTGGCGGTTGCCACTTCCGCCGCAATGGCGCGCAGGACGACGACGACGCCTTCGCCGGAAACCGACGACAGCAGCAACGGGCGGATGCCGGTCGCCTTGCGGAATTTCAGGCGCAGAGCGTCGGCGGTCTTCTTGTCGACGGCGTCGACTTTCGACAATGCGATGATCTCCGGCTTGTCGACGAGGCCGTGGGCGTACGCCGCAAGCTCGTCGCGGATGGTCTGATAGTCGGCGACGGGATTTTCCGCCGTCGCGTCGACAAGGTGCAGGAATACGTTGCAGCGCTCGACGTGACCGAGGAAGCGATCGCCGAGTCCAGCGCCTTCGTGAGCGCCCTCGATCAGGCCGGGAATGTCGGCGATGACGAATTCCTTGCCGTCGACCGCGGCGACACCGAGGTTCGGCACCAGCGTGGTGAAAGGATAGTCGGCAATTTTCGGCTTCGCCGACGACACCGCGGCCAGGAACGTCGACTTGCCGGCGTTGGGCAACCCGAGGAGACCGGAGTCGGCGATTAGCTTCAGGCGCAGCCACAGCGTACGCTCTTCGCCAGGCTGACCCGGATTGGCGCGGCGCGGCGCGCGGTTAGTCGACGACTTGAAGTGGGCGTTGCCAAAGCCGCCGTTGCCGCCCCGCGCCAGCAGGACGCGCTTGCCGAAGACATCGAGATCGGCAATCAGGTTCTCGTTGTCCTCGTCGAGAATCTCCGTGCCGACCGGGACCTTGATGACCACATCGGCACCCTTGCCGCCGGCGCGATCCTTGCCCATCCCGTTGACGCCGGCCTTGGCGTTAAAGTGCTGCTGGTAGCGATAGTCGATGAGGGTGTTGAGGTTGTCGACTGCCTCTGCCCAGACGTCGCCGCCCTTGCCGCCGTCGCCGCCATTTGGGCCGCCGTACTCGATGAACTTCTCGCGGCGAAAAGAGACGGAGCCGTTGCCGCCGGCGCCGGAGCTTATATAGATCTTTGCCTGGTCGAGGAATTTCATGGGGCGGCGGTCATGGGGCGCGGGCTCGCTAGGAGCCGGCCGGGATCAACATTCCATCGATATGCGCGAGTGCGGCTCGGTGCGCAAGCGAGCGCTGGGTTTGACGTTACCGGCCGGCGAACGTCAAAACGTCCGCCGGCCTCGGTTGGCAACTCACGCTGCCGTTTCGCGTGCGGCATTCCCTCGCGAACCGGGCTCGTGGGCGGCACCCCACGACTTGAGGCTCGACCAGTTGCGCCGGTCGAGGGCGAAGCGCTCGATCGGGAAGGCGCCGCGGCCGGACAAGCGGACCATGCCGTTGCCGCGGAACTGGAACCCGCACTTCTCGATGACGCGGCGTGCGCGGGCGTTGGTAACCCGGTTGGAGCACCAGACGACTGCGACGTTTTCGTCGCCGAAAGCGTGATCGACCAGACCGTGCGCCGCCTCGGTGGCATAGCCGCGTCCCCAATCCGGCTCGCCGATCCACAGCATCACCTCGACGCCGGAACCCAACCCGGTGACGCCGCAGTCGGCGGCGCCGACGAGGCGCCCGGTCAACCGATCGACGATGGCAAACGGCTTGCCCCTGTCGGCTGGAATCGTGGCGCAGAGGTTCGGTGCGATCGCCGGATTGGCGAGGAGCGCGGCCATCGCTATCTCCTCTCCCGGCCGATGCGGCCGCAGCAGCAGCCGCTCGGTGACGATCACCGCATGGTACGCGTACGCTGTCTCGCTACCCTCGTCGCCCATGATTTCCTCCGTCCAGACAAAGAAAAAGGGAGATGGCGTCCCATCTCCCCTGTTGCCTGAACTCGCCGGGTCGATGTGACGCCGGCTATAAATCTTGGTGCCGGCTATTCCGCTGCCTCCATGGCCATGTTGGCCGGGGCGACGGACACGTACGTGCGACCATTGGCTTTCGTCTTGAAGGTGACGACGCCATCGACAATCGCGAAGATCGTATGATCCTTGCCAAGGCCGACGCCGGTGCCGGTGCGCCACTTGGTGCCGCGCTGGCGAATGAGGATGTTGCCGGCCAGCACGCTCTCGCCGCCGAAGCGCTTGACGCCGAGACGACGGCCCGCCGAGTCGCGGCCGTTGCGTGACGATCCGCCAGCTTTCTTGTGAGCCATCTCTTATTCCTTGTTCTTCTTCGCGGCCTTGGCGCGCGGCTTCTTCGTTGCCGTAGTCGCGGGCTTGGCGCTGCGGGCGCGCTTCGGCTTCTCTGGTGCAGTCTCGCCGGCATCGGCGGCCACCGGGGCGGCGGGTTTCGCCTTCGCTTTCCTTGGCGCGGCAACTTTTTCCTTCGACGGCTGCTTGCCGTCGGTCAGGATCTCGGTGATGCGCACGACGGTGTGATGCTGGCGATGGCCGCGGCTGCGCTTGGAGTTCTGGCGGCGTCGTTTCTTGAAGACGAGAATTGTCGCCGAGCGGCGATGCTCGACGATCTCGCCGGCAACGCTGGCGCCGGCAACGAGCGGGCTCCCGAGCGTGACCGTATCACCGCCGACCGCGAGCACCTCACCAAAGGTGACCATGTCCCCCTTGTCGCCCGCCAGGCGCTCAAGTTCGATCGTGTCGCTTTCGGCGACCTTGTATTGCTTGCCGCCGGTCTTGATGATTGCGTACATGATCGTCTGCCGGTTTCGCTTCTCGGCGTGACCCAGCGCCCGGGATCGGGGCGAGACAGCCGATTTATTAAAGAAATCAAAAGGCGCGGCAAAGGCCGCGCCGATCGCCGCGCACTATAGGGACGGCGGTTTTCCTGTCAAGAACCTGCCGCCCGCCGGCGGCGGCTCAGCGGCGGAAAAGGCGGCGGCCGACGAGGTAGCCGGCTAGAGCCACAACCGCCATTGAGCCGAGGCTGCCGGCGTTGACCCCCAGCTCCTTCTCTAGGCCCGGGGCGAGGCCGGCAAGCGTCGAGCGCGTCTGGGCCGGGCGACGGTTGCCGATGGCAAGGCCTATCTGGATGACAACGCCCAACACGGCAAAAATCCCGGCAACGATTGCGCAGGCCGCAATGCCGTCCAGTTGCGCGGACAGCCAAACGACGAATGCGGCCAAGGCGAACCCGAAGGCGACCAGCCACAGAAGGAACGCAACGGCGGTGAGCGCCGCCCGGCGGCTGGCGCGCTTTATCATTGCGGACACGTCGCCTTTCAGCGCAGTGACGCCGATCGTGGAGATCAGCCAGCGCAGCATGCGCTCTTACTTATGACCGAGGATGCCGACGACGAAGCCAAGGCCCAGCGCGATGAGTACGGCGCTCATCGGATTACGCTTGATCTGGGCCTCAAGGGAGGCAACGCCCGCCTGCGCGGCATCGCCGGCGGCTTCCGCCGCATCCGCGCCGAGTTGCTGCGTCTCTTCCCACATCTCCTCGCCAACGCGGCTGGCACTCTTAGCCGCCACCTTCAGGTTCTTGCTGAAGGCCGCTTGCGTCTTGACAGCTTCGGTGGCCAGCTTTCCGACGGTATCGGTGAGCGCTGCAATATCGGCGCGAATCGCTTCGACGTCCTTCTGGAAGTCGCGTTCGGGATTGGATGACATCGATAGTCTCCTCATGTTGCCGGAGCGGAATTGGAGGGCGGCGAAGCGGGCTCCCCGCCGACGACGCACTTCCGGGGAACGGTTCCTCTAAATCTAGGGTGCTGAAGCAGCCGGGTCCATCGCGCGTTCAGCCAGCGCGACGGTCTCTCTGTTTATCGTAAACAAGCTGGCGGGCGATCTGTTCCCGCCGTTGCACGCTGCAAACGCTTGTGTATGGTCGCGGGCCGGCGACATTACCTCGCGGAGAGGTGCCAGAGTGGTCGATCGGGACGGTCTCGAAAACCGTTGTGCGTGCAAGCGTACCGTGGGTTCGAATCCCACCCTCTCCGCCAGTATCCCCTTATTTTGCTTGCTTTTCGACGTTAATCTTGGCCTGCGGTCAGCGGCGCGTCTGCATCGCAGGGGGCTACTTGGCACCGAATTGGCACCGAAACCTGTTAGGCGCCGTTCTTCGTTGGTTTCAACAGCCGATCGACGGCATCAGCCGCGCCCTGGTCGGACTTGTTGAAGAGGTGAGCATAAACCGAGAGTGTGATCGCAGGACCGGCATGCCCCAGCCGCCGAGATACCGTCACAACATCTTGGCCCGACGCGATCAACGCGGACGCGTGCGAGTGACGGAGCGCGTGCAGTGTCACTCGCGGCAGCTTGAGGCGGGCGACGTCAGTCTTCCACCGGTAGGTCATCCAGTTTGGATGACGAAGGCTGCCATCCGGATTGCCGAAGACGAAGTCGGTCGACGCCATCCTTCCAAGCCCCAGCGCGAGCAGGGTCTCCTGGACCCGCAGTCGGTGGTCGCGTAGCGCATCAACGGCTACTGTCGGGAGGGCAATGGTGCGCCGTCCGTGGCGTGTCTTCGGTGACTTCAGGCGCAGACCACGCGCCTTGGTGACTTCGACGCTGCGTTCGACGGCGAGCCGCTTGTTCTCGAAGTCGATGTCACCCCATTGAAGAGCCATCAGTTCGCCGCGCCGCAAGCCTGTCGACAACAGGACGATCACCGGCGCGAGAATTTCCCGGCCGCGCAGGGCGCTGAGGACGCTCCCGATCTGGTCCGCGGTCAGAATTCGCATCTCCGTACTTTCGATCCGAGGCGGGGTAGCCCGACTTACGGGATTCCGGATCAGCAGGTCCTGCTTGACCGCGTCAGACATCGCTTTGTGCAAGACCCGATGAGCATGACGAACCGACTGGGCCGACAGAGGGCTACCATCCTTGCGTCCTCCGCTTAGAAGTTCGGCATGCCACTGCGCGATGTGCTGAGGGGTCAGCTTGAAAAGGCGGATCGGACCAAGGTGTGGAATGATCTGACGCCGAGCCAACTGCTGGTATCGCTCGCCCGTCTT
>Ga0208849_1000078_pt1 | contig 92699 bp, 81 predicted proteins | sample NGESurdeep072012_10_FD_184470 | JGI IMG/M metagenome (GOLD analysis project Ga0208849, IMG submission 184470) | Arctic peat soil microbial communities from Barrow, Alaska - NGEE Surface sample 53-3 deep-072012 (SPAdes) | ecosystem: Environmental > Terrestrial > Soil > Wetlands > Peat ...
CCATTGGCCTGGACGCCTTTCAAAGGAATGGCTCGGTTCGGCTGCCGGGCTGAAATGGGCCCCTCGCTTTCGCTCGGCTGTACTAGAGTGAACGGTAATTATAGTAATCCGATCCTTACAAAAGGACTTTTTTTAGATGCCAAGCCGGCATTTCGGGAATGGTGCATGAATGTGCGGCAGGGACTCGCAGTCTTGTCATAAATCAGGGCTTTGCCGGCGATAATCCGTCGAAATGGCGGCGCTTTTGCAACCAGGCGAGCATGCAAAGGCCGGGCACGCCGGCGAGCGCGCAAAGGACGAAGAACCACACCCAGCCGGTGATGTGCTCGACATAGCCGCTACCGAGCGAGAAAAAGGTCCGCCCGACCGCCGCGAGCGCGTTCAGCAAGGCAAACTGCGTCGCCGTATAGAGCGGGTTCTTGCACAGGACCGACAGGTAGGCGACGAAAATCACGGTGCCGACCGCATCGGTGAAGAACTCGATCGTGGTGGTCAGCGTCAGCAGCGCCGTGTTCATGCCGACGTGGGCCTGCCAGGAAAAACAAAGGATCATCAGCGTCTGTAAGAGGCCGCCGATCCAAAGACTTTTCGACAACGGCAGCGCGCGCGCAATGAATCCGCCGGCAAAGCCGCCGAGCAGGGTGGCGACGAAGCCGATGCCGTTGCGGATTGTGGCGATCTCGGGCAGCGAAAAGCCGAGGCCAAGGATGAAATTGGTCGACAGCGAGAAGGCAAGCGCATCGGCGGTCTTGAACAAGACGACGAAGCCCAGAACCGCGAAGGCAAGGTCGCGCGACAGGAAGTCGCGAAAGCTTGCGACCGCCGCGCGGAACGTGCGCGTGAGCCAATTATCGCGCCCCGCTACCGGGGGGCTCCCGGCTGCGGCTGGTTTCGGATGTTCCGGCTCGCGCGCCAACAGGGTCGCCACGATGCCGATCAGGATGAGGATCGCCATCACGCCGTAACACGCGCTCCAGGCCGCGCGCGCACCGACGACACTGCGCAGCCACGTCACCAGCAGCAACGCGCCGGCGCCGGATGTCAGCGCGCCGATCCGGTAGGCGGCGATGTAGGATGCAAGACCCGCTGCCTGCTCGTTTTTCTCGAGGCTTTCGACGCGAAAGGCGTCAATTACGATGTCCTGCGTCGCGGACGCCGTTGCCACGAACAGGGCGCCGAGCGCGACGATAGCGGCTGAAACCGAAGGATCGGTCAGCCCGAGTAGCACGATCGCGACCATCAGCCAAAGCTGCGTAAACAACAGCCAGCCGCGGCGCCGGCCCAGCAGCGTCGAGAGCACCGGGATGTCGAGAGCATCGGCAAACGGCGCCCAGAGGAATTTGATGCTGTAGGGAATACCGACGGCTGCGAACAGACCGATGGTCCGCACGTCGACCCCGCTCCGCGTCATCCACGCTTGCAGCGTCGAGCCGATCAGCACGATGGGGAGTCCGCTCGAAAAGCCGAGCAGGAGCACAATCAGCACGCGCCGTTTGAGATAAACCGCAAGCGCTTCGCGCAGCGACTGGCGCTTCAATTCCCCGGCGGCGTCGGCTGCGCTCATGCGCACGGCGTAGCCGATTTGGCCCGGCCTGCCAACGCAGAGCGTTATTCGCCGGCTTCCAGCTTCCGTACCACCGGTGCGGGAATGACTTCGGCGGTGCCCCTTTCGGCCTCGAACTCGACGTCGATGATGCGGGCGCCGCGCTTTTCCACCTTCTCGGCCGAGATCAGAATCTGCCGGACGTCCTCGTTGGTCTGGCCGAAATGCTGCTGCAGCTTGAGCACGCGCTCGTGCATGCGCGTGACGTCGTCGATCAGTTTGGCGACCTCGGTCTGGATCTGGCCGGCGGCCTCGCGCATGCGCGCGTCGCGCTGGATCTGCTGGATCACGTGGACGGCGATCATCAGCAGCGACGGCGAGACGATGACGACCTTGGCGCGGAACGCCTTTTGCACGATGTCGTCGAAGCTCTCGTGGATCTCGGCATAGACCGACTCCGACGGCACGAACAACAGCGCCATTTCCTGCGTCTCACCCGGAATGAGATATTTCGCCTTGATGTCGGCGATATGCTTGCTCATGTCCTGGCGCACGCGCGCCCCGGCCTGTCGCCGCTCGTCGTCGGTGGCGGCGTCGCGATAGGCGGCGATGGCTTCGAGCGGAAACTTGGCGTCGATCACCAGCGGCCGCTGGTCTGGCAGGAAGATTACGCAATCCGGCCGCATGCGGTTGCCGAGCGTGAACTGAAACTCGTAGCAATCCTTCGGCAGGCTGTCGCGGATGATGATTTCCATGCGGCCCTGACCGAAGGCGCCGCGCTCCTGCTTGTTGGTCAAGACGTTCTGCAGCGCCGTCACCTGGCCGGCCAGCGCCGTGATGTTTTTCTGCGCCCCGTCGATGACGGCAAGCCGCTCATGCAGCTTTTGCAGGTTCTCGGCGGTGCTCTGCGTGGTCTTGTGCAGCGAATCGCCAAGCCGGTGCGAGACCGAATCGAGCCGCTCGTTGACGAGATGCTGCAGCTGAGACTGGCCTTGCGACAACAGCCCGATCATCGCCTCCATGCGCACGGCGGTATCGGCCTGGGCATCGGCCAACTCGCTCATGGCGGCGGCGTGGGCGTGGGCAAGATCGCGGGCCATGGCGCGCGATCGCCATGCCATCACGGCCATGATCACAAGCACGACCGCGGCGGCGGCAGCGATGCCAAGCACCGCGGCCGGCGGCAGGCCGGCAATGACCGGGATTTGCAGATGATCGAACAGCGACTGGGACTCGGGCATTTTCTAACTTTACGCGATTCGCCGGTTCCGAACAAACGGCGAACACCGTTCGGCGGGGGACAGGGCATGGCGCCGGCCGATACCGCGGATTGACCGCCGTTTACGCACGCCTTACATCGCCGCACATGGCGCTGCGCGAGATCATCATACTGCCGGACAAGCGGCTGCGGCTTAAGTCCGAGCCGATCAAGCGCATCGACGCCACGATCCGCAAACTGGTCAATGACCTGTTCGAGACGATGTACGAGGCGCCCGGCATCGGGCTCGCGGCCATCCAGATCGGCGTGCCCAAGCGCGTCGTGACCATGGATCTGTCGAAGAAAGAGGACGATCACAAGCCTCAAATCTTCATCAATCCGGAGGTGATCTGGAAATCGGCCGAGACATCCAAATACGAGGAAGGCTGTCTGTCGATCCCGGAATTCTACGAAGAGGTCGAACGGCCGGCGCAGGTCAAGGTCAAGTATCTCGATATCGACGGTAACACGCAGGAGATCGAGGCGTCGGGCCTGTTGGCGACCTGCCTTCAGCACGAGATCGACCATATCAACGGCGTGCTGTTCATCGATTACATTTCCAAGCTCAAGCGCGACCGCATCGTCAAGAAATTCGCCAAGGCGGCCAAGAAGGAGGAGGCTTGAGCCTCCACCTCGTCTTCATGGGCACGCCGGAATTTGCCGTGCCGACTTTGGTCGAATTGGTCGGCGGCGGGCATACGGTCGTCGCGGTCTATACGCGGGCGCCGCAGCCAGCCGGGCGGCGCGGCTTGGAGCGGATGCCGAGTCCGGTCGCGCGCGAAGCCGCGCGGCTTGGCATCCCGATCCTGACGCCGAAAACACTACGCGAGCCCGAGGCGGCCGCGGCCATGCAGATTCGTCGCGCCGACGCCGCCGTGGTTGTGGCCTACGGCTTGATTCTGCCGCGGGCGATTCTGGATATCTTTTCGCTCGGCTGCTTCAACGTCCACGCCTCGCTGTTGCCGCGCTGGCGCGGCGCGGCGCCGATCCACCGCGCCGTCATGGCGGGCGACAACGAGACCGGCGTGTCGGTGATGCGGATGGAGGAAGGCCTCGATACCGGGCCCGTTGGGATGATGGAACGCGTGCCGATCGGCGCCGATGCCACGACGGGCGATTTGCACGACCGGTTGTCGCGGCTCGGCGCGGATTTGATGCTGCGCGCGATCGGCGCCTTGGAGCGCGGCTCGCTGCAAATGACGCCGCAACCCGCCGCCGGAGTGACCTACGCCAAAAAGATCGACAAGGCCGAGACTCGCGTCGACTGGCAGCGGCCGTGGCACGACGTCCATAATCATTGCCGCGGGCTGTCGCCGTTCCCAGGCGCGTGGTGCGAGTTTCCCGGCATCGGCCGCGTCAAGATTCTGCGTACCACGCAGGGCGCTGGCGGCGGTTCGCCAGGCCGCGTGCTCGACGACAAGCTCACGGTGGCCTGCGGCGACGGTGCGGTGCGACTGGTCGATCTTCAACGCGCCGGACGACAGCCAATGACGGCGGAGGAATTTCTGCGCGGCACGGCAATCAAAGCCGGCACCGCGTTGGGCTGAGCAGAAACACCATGAGCAGCCTGTACACGGTCTATGTCGACGACAACTTCAACTATATGGATCAAGACGCGCGAACCAAATACGGCGATTATGCAACATCTGACGAAGCAGTGCAGGTCTGCAAAGCGATCGTCGACAGGTTTCTCGCGAAGACGCACGAGCCTGGCATGTCGGCGGGACAGCTCTATAAAGAATATGTAGCCTGCGGCGACGATCCGTTCATCCAGGGACCGGGTGCCCGCTTCTCCGCCTGGACCTACGCCAAGCAGCGTTGCGAGGCGCTGTGCGGCGGCAGCGTCGAAGATGTGTGATGCCCCGCTACAAGCTCACGCTCGAATATGACGGCTCGCCTTACGTGGGCTGGCAAGCCCAGGACAACGGCGCCTCGATCCAGGGCGCGTTGACCGATGCTATTGCGGCATTCACCGGCGAGCGCGCCGCGGTCCACGGTGCTGGTCGCACTGACGCGGGCGTGCACGCGCGCGGCCAGGTCGCGCATGTCGATCTCGCCAAGCAATGGGACACCGACACGGTGCGTGACGCCATCAATTTTCATCTGCGTCCGCAGCCGATCGCGGTGCTGACGGCCGAGCAGGTCGCGCCGGATTTCGAGGCGCGCTTTTCGGCCGTCAAGCGCCACTATCGCTACCGCATCGTCAATCGGCGTGCCGATCTCACGCTCGACGCCGATCGCGTCTGGCGCGTGCCGCGCCCGCTCGACGCCGCCGCCATGCATGACGCCGCGCAATGCCTGATCGGCCGGCACGATTTCACCACCTTCCGTGCCGCCGAATGCCAAGCCAAATCGCCGGTGAAGACGCTCGACCGCCTCGCTGTTTCACGCGACGACGACCACATTCGCATCGAGACGTCGGCGCGCTCGTTCCTGCACCACCAGGTGCGCTCGATTGTCGGCTCGCTCGTCCATGTCGGCGAGGGCAAGTGGAGTGCCGGTGATCTCCAAGCCGCGCTCGTTGCCCGTGATCGCGCGCGCTGCGGCCAGGTCGCGCCGCCGCACGGGCTTTATTTGGTGCGGGTGGAGTATTGATGCTGCGCGGAGTGCACCATGCCCGACAGTGACGTCGACGTCGTGGTGATCGGCGGTGGCGCGGCCGGCGTCGCCGCTGCGAAGCGGCTCGCCGAAGCCTCCATCCGCTGTCTGCTGGTCGAGGCCCGGCCGCGGCTCGGCGGACGCGCCTGGACCGTTCACGACCGCAACGGCCATGGTCTTGATCTCGGCTGCGGCTGGCTGCACTCCGCCGATCGTAATCCCTGGACAGGCCTCGCCCAACAGCAAGGCTTTACGATCGAAAAGACGCCGCCGCCCTGGATGAACAGGCCGCTCGAAGCTAGTCTCTCACATGCGGAGCACAGCGCCTTTCGCCAAGCCATCGACCAATTCTATACGCGCCTGGAAGAAGCCGCCCAACGCCGCACAGACGCCGCAGCTTCCAGCGTACTCGATCCAGCTAACCGCTGGAATCCGCTGCTTGATGCCATGGGCACCTATATCAGCGGTGCCGAGCTCGAACGGGTCTCGCTGAAAGATCTCGACAATTATCACAGCACCGACATCAATTGGCGCGTGGTCGAAGGCTACGGCACGCTCATCGCCGCTTACGGCGCGGACGTACCGGCCATGCTCGACTGTCCGGTCAGTAGTGTCGATCACTGCGGCAAGCGCTTGAGGATTCAAACAAGCAAAGGTGCGATCACCGCCGATCAGGCTATCGTGACGGTGCCGAGCGCGATCGTGGCGGCCGAGCGCATTCAGTTCACGCCGGCACTTCCAGATAAGGTTGAGGCGGCGAACGGGCTACCGCTCGGCCATGACGACAAGCTCTTCATGTCGCTGGACGGCGCTGAAGAATTTCCGACAAGTGCCCGGCTGTTCGCGCACACGAATCGTACGGCGACCGCGGGCTATCACATCAGACCGTTCGGCTGGCCGATGATCGAAGCCTATTTCGGTGGCGCATGCGCCGCCGAGCTCGAAAACGGCGGCGAAGCTGCTTTTTTCGATTTCGCCGTTGCAGAGCTCGTCGGCGTGATGGGAAGCGAGTTTGCCAAACGCCTAAAGCCGATCCGCGTGCATTGCTGGGGGCGCGACCCATTCGCGCTTGGCGCGTATTCGTTTGCCCGCCCCGGCTACGCCGATCGCCGCGCCCTGCTGGCAGAGCCCGTCGACGATCGGCTGTTCTTTGCCGGTGAAGCTTGTTCGCTGCACGACTTCTCCACGGCGCACGGCGGCTATCTCACCGGCGTTGCAGCGGCGGAAAGCGTCATCGCCGCGCGCGGCAAGCCGCGACCTACTCGAAATATTTCTCGATAATCCTTCGATACACCGCCGTCAGCCCAGTGAGATCGGCGGCCGGCACGCACTCGTCGACCGCATGCATGGTCCGTCCGACCAGGCCGAATTCAAGCACCGGGCAATAGTCCTTGATGAAGCGCGCATCCGATGTGCCGCCCGTGGTCGAGAGCTTCGGCTTGCGTCCGGTCACTTCGGCGATCGCCGATGACGCAAGCTCAGTGAACGGGCCCGGCTGGGTGATAAAAACATCAGCGTTCGAGGGCTCCCACTCGACGGCAAAGCGGACGCGGCCCTCCGCCGCTGCCTCCGCCCGCTGCCCGATGAGTTGCTTCAGCGAGTCCTGGCTGTGGCGGTCGTTGAAGCGGATGTTGAAGCGCGCCCGCGCCTCGCCGGGAATGAGATTGACCGTCTTGTTGCCGATGTCGATCGAGGTGAATTCAAGGTTCGATGCGTCGAACTGCGCGGTGCCGTCGTCGAGCGGAGCCTGAATCGCCGCGATAAGCTTGACCAGCCCGCGCACCGGATTGTCGGCCCGATCTGGATAGGCGACGTGGCCCTGCTTGCCGGTCACCACCAGCACGCCGTTGAGCGAGCCGCGGCGCCCTGCCTTCACGGTGTCGCCAAGCACATCGATATTGCTCGGCTCGCCGAGAACACAGTGATCGAATTTTTCGCCGCGCGCGGCCGCCCATTGCAGCAGTTTGATAGTGCCGTTGACGGCGACGCTCTCCTCGTCGCCGGTAATGAGCAGCGAAATTGAACCACGCTTCGGCTTGCCGCTGTTCGCCGCCAGATAATCGAGCCCCGCGGCAACGAAGCAGGCGATGCCGCCTTTCATATCGACGGCGCCGCGCCCGTACAGCTTGCCGTCCGCAACTTCGCCGGCGAATGGCGGATGGCGCCAAGCCTTCTCGTCGCCCGGCGGCACCACGTCGGTGTGTCCGGCAAACACCAGGTTGGGTTGCTCGGTGCCGATGCGCGCGTAAAGATTTTCGATCGGCGCGGTGCCGGGTTCGGCAAACGTCATGCGCTGAACGGCAAACCCCGCCTTTGCCAGCACACTGTGCAGATACGCGAGCGCGCCGCCGTCCGCCGGCGTCACCGAGGGGAAGCGAACGAGATCGCGGGCAATGGCGAGGGGGTCGGCGGTCATTGCGAGCAATCTAGCTTGTGCGGTTGGTCCCGGCGAGCGGATCCGGCCCATGCGGGTTCGGGCCTACCGTGCCTTTGCGGAAGCCGAGTTCGACCAGCAAGGCGATGCCGAAGGCGGTGAACGGCACCGAGATGGCATAAGACAGCGTGCTCGGCTGCGCATCGGTGCCGGTCCAGCCCATGACCGAGAACAGGTCGAGCACCACGCTGGTGGCGAAAAAGATGCCGAGGAGCCAGAGCGGCAGGTTGCGGTCGTTGGCGCGCTTCATGGCGATGGCGAATTCCGGATAAGTGAAGACGAGATCGACGACGGCGTTCAGCTGATCGCCTTGGATTTGGCTGGCCGCATAGCACGACGCCATGTTGGCGGCGCCGACGACAATCATCGCGATCCAGAATGTCTTGCGGCCGATGCGGCCGTGGAAGCCATCGAGCAGCCAGAGGAGATAATGCCAATCCATCGATGCCACGCGAGTCAGTCGCGCAACAGTTCGTTGATACTGGTCTTGGCGCGGGTCTTTTCGTCGACGCGCTTGACGATGACCGCACAGTATAGACTTGGGCCTGCCGCGCCCTTCTTATCCGGTTTTCCCGCCATCGTGCCCGGCACCACCACCGAATAGGCCGGCACCTCGCCCTGTATCACCACGCCGGTGTCGCGGTCGACGATCTTGGTCGAGGCGCCGATGAACACGCCCATCGACAGCACCGCGCCTTCGCGCACGATGACGCCCTCGGCCACTTCGGAGCGCGCGCCGATGAAGCAATTATCCTCGACGATCACCGGCCCGGCCTGCAACGGCTCCAGCACGCCGCCGATGCCGACTCCGCCCGAGATATGACAATTCTTGCCGATCTGCGCGCACGAGCCGACCGTCGCCCAGGTATCGATCATGGTGCCGGAATCCACATAGGCGCCCAGGTTGACGAACGACGGCATCAGCACCACGCCCGGCGCGATAAAGGCGGCGTGACGCACCACGCAGCCGGGCACGGCGCGAAAGCCGGCACTGCGGAATTTCTGGTCGTCCCATCCATCGAATTTCGACGGCACTTTGTCCCACCACGCCGCATGCGCAGGGCCGCCCGGAATGACGGTCATGTCGTTTAACCGGAACGACAACAGCACCGCCTTTTTGAGCCACTGATTGACCTTCCACGTGCCTTTCGCAGGGCCGTCCGCGGCGCGCTCGGCAACACGCGCCTCGCCGCGATCGAGCAGGTCGAGCGCAGCCTCGACAGCGTCGCGCACCGGCCCTTTGGTGACCGGACCAATGCCGTCGCGCTTCTCGAACGCCTCGTCGATGGTTTTTTCCAAATCGGCTGCGGACATGGAGGCGATCCCCTGCTGTCGCGGTTTGTCGGGGCCCACGGAAGCGATGTCAAGCAATTGTAGCCCGGATGGGTGAAGCGAAATCCGGGGGCAGGCCTCGCGGCGGCGACCCGCATGTCGTTTCGCTCATGCGGGTTGGGGCGGTTAAACGATACCGCGCAAAAATTCCGTCAAGTCGTCGGTGACATAATCGACGTGCGGCTCGTCGCGGCCGGCGAGCTCCCAGTCCTCGCGCAGCACGACGCCGGCGCCCTTCGGCACCACCAAGACCGTGATCATGCCGAGTGCGTGCGGCACTTCGAGATTGCGAGCCAAGTCTTCGAACATGACCGCGCTCTTGGGATCAACGCGGTGCCGCTTGAGAAAGCGCTCATAGACTTGCGGCTGCGGTTTCGGCTCGAGGTCGGCCGCCTTGATGTCGAAGACGTCCTCGAAATGGTGGTCGATTTCAAGCCGCCGCATCACCGCATCGGCATGCGCGCGCGTGCCGTTGGTGAGGATGAGTTTGCGACCGGCCAGTTCGCCGATCGCGGCGCCCAGCTCTGGGTTCGGCGTCAATGGCGAATGGTCGATCTGATGCACCATTTCGAGAAATTCGTCAGGCACGAGCCCGTGCTCCTCCATCAGGCCGCGCATCGTCGTACCGTAGCGCCGGTAGTAATCCTTCTGCAGCCGGAATGCCTCGTCATGGCTGATGTGCAGGAAATCGACAATGAAGTCGCGAATGCGCGCGTCGACCTGGTGCCACAGGTTGAGATGATGCGGGTAAAGCGTGTTGTCGAGATCGAACACCCAGGTTTCGATCCCGCGGAACCCGCGCGGCGTGCGAGCTGCCTGCCTTCCCATCGACTCGTTGTTGCCATTTTTCACGGCCAGAGTTTTTAGCGGTTATCGAATCGGATGCAATGCGGACTGGGCTAGAACTGGGGCTGGGGTCGGGTGATGCGTCGGAAGTTGCGGAAAACGCTGCCATTTCTCATGGCGATTTTTCTCGGCACCATGGCGGCGGCGCTGATAGCCGGCATGGCGATGCTGGCGGCGCATTCTTAAGGCCGCCGCCAATCATTCGTGCACCGTGTCAAATCGACAGTCTTGGTCAAATCGACAGTCTTGGTCAAATCGACAGTCTTGCCGTCGAATCAATTCAAATCGTTCCCGCCGCCATGCAGCGCCATACCGGGCGGTATTTGCGTGTCGTTGGGCCAAGATCTTGCGCCGGCGGCCCCGATGTGCGATCGAATGTCGATATCTTGATTGAATCACGGCGGTTCGGCTATCATCACGACGGAGATGCGTGACACCCGATCGGATCGGGATCATGCGGATATGTCTCTCTCTCAAACATCTTCCATAACGTCTGGCGCCGAAAGGTGTCGGCGGCGAATTCTTTTAAACACGATGCCTAAGTCAGGCAGCGTGTACATTTTAAAGTCGTTGGCGCAAATTATTGGCCTTGAGACCATGCATCTCGGCAACCCGACGAATGGTCAGATTAGCGTTCAGGATATTCTGACGTTTTGCGCCGGCGGGTACATCGCGCAGAATCATTTGGCGTCGTCCGCTGAAAACATGCAGCTCCTTGAACAATTCAAGCCGAAGATGGTCCTGCATCTGCGGGATCCGCGCCAGGCTCTGCTTAGTTGGGTCTATCATGTCGATTGGAAAAGCATAACGGAGCCGGGTTCCCTGAAGATGCCGCCCGGATATTTTGAGCATTCGATGTCTTCCAAGATTGATTTCCAGATCGAGAAATATTTGCCGAATTTGGTTTCTTGGGTCGAGCGATGGGTAGAGATTGCGGGTCAAGGAAGGCTTCCAATTCTGATTACGAGCCAGTACGAACTCAGGCGGAACGAAAAGGCCTTTTTCAACGCGATATTGTCCTTCTATCAGATCGAACTTGATTTCACTCCGCCGAACCTGCCGCGGACACTGGAAGAAACGCACTTCCGCAAGGCCGACCCGGAAGAATGGAAGCGCACATTTACGCCAGAGCAAGCGGCCCGGGCGACGTCCGCGATTCCTCATGCGCTGATGAGGCGGTTTGGCTGGAGCGACGAGGGGTAGTCCTGTGCATCGCTCAGCTCGCCTCGCGCCAGGACGTTGGTGGTATTAAACCCTCGATCGCGCCGTCGTGCAGGCGCACCGGATCGCGCTCGCCCTCCATGGCGAGGCGCAGCATCGAGCGTGCCAGTTCGTCCGGCTTGATCGATGCGTTGCCGATCGCCTTGAGCGTCAACCACGCCTCATCGAATGCGGTCTCGAGTACGACCAGCGTCTGCGGATCGAACGTGCTGTTGTGAAACCCGTGCAAGCTCCGCCCTCACCGCGATACCGTGTTTGCAATGCCCGACTTGAAGATTGCCGACGCGCTGGAGTTTCGGCGCAGACTTGGCCGAGTTTGTGGCTGCCGTTGTGACGCAGTCTTCACGAATACCTGATCAGGCGCCGGTTCCGCGGCTATCTCATTGATCAGCTTTTTCAGAATGGCGTGGGCGAAATCGTCATAATTCGCCGCCGGAATCATGAAGGCGCCCGGTCCGCCGATGACGTTGGTAAAATAATAATGGTCGAGGCCGGGTTCCACGGTGAGGATCGGCAGGCCATTGATGCCGATGTCGTCGGCTACGGCCTCGTCGCGCGCCATCGCTGCCGGCCGGCCTGAGTTGTTGGAGCCGTCGCCCGAGACATCGATCACACGCCGCTCCCCCTTGTAGGGGCTCTGCGCCAGCAACGTGCGCGAATAATCGATGGCGCCGCCGATCGACGTGCCGCCTCCGAACAGTTTGCGCGGCGCCGCGTCGATCGCGCCGGCAAAGGCTGCCGCGCTGGGGGCATCCTTGATGAGCGCCCAGTCGGCGACGACGATGTGCAGAAACGGCCCGGTCCACTGAAACATGGTCACCGTGATCGACCGCGTACCCAGCGACCGGATGGCGTTGAGCACCTGCGGATTGCGGAACGCCGCTGCGTAGCCCTGCTTCTGCAATTCGAAGCGGCCCATGCTGACACTGCCGGACGTATCGACCGCGAGCACGAGCGCGACCGAAACCGAGCCCGGCGCCAGGCTCGGTTTCGGCGGTGTCTGGTTCTGTGCGACGACTGGCCCGGGAACGCCCGCGCCGAGCAAGAGCGCAAACAGCGGGCCTGCCAGTCGTCGCGCCAAACGATGTTCAGGTTCGCCCATGCTCCCGCGCCATCGCTTATCTGCTTACGCTTTCAATCGCGGAATCAGCCGCTCGGCATTGCCGCTTGCGATCGCGTCGAGATCGGACTGTGGCAGGCCGAGCTGCCGCAGATTGTCGATCTGATTAAGAGGAAAATACGGAGTGTCGGTGCCGTAGGTCAGCTGCGTCATCGGCACGAGTTTCTGCAGCGCCGCCATCGCGGCCGGATGGGTGGCGTTGGCGGTGTCGTAGTAGAGGCGGCGGAATTCGGCCTCGATGCCGTTCGGAGCAAACCCGCCGGGCGCGCGCCCTTTGGTGTCGTAGAATGCTTCGATGCGGCCGGCGAGAAACGGAATGGTGCCGCCGCCGTGGGAGAATATCCAGCTGATATCACGCTGCCGCGCGAAGGTACCGGACAGCAACAAGCTCACGACCGTGCGCGTGGTGTCGTGCGGTACTTCGATCACTGCCGGGAACGCGCCGACGGAAAGATTGGCGCAGCAGCTCGCCACCAAGGGGTGCACGAATACCACGGCCTTGCGGCGATTGAGTTCTTCCATCACCGGCTTATAGGTCGGGTGCCCCAGCCACTTGTCGCCGTAGTTGGATTGCAGATTGATGCCATCGGCTTTGAGCGTGTCGAAGACGTATTCGATTTCCTTGAGCGTGGCATCGATGTCCAGCATCGACAGCGGCGCGAACAGGCCGTAGCGGCCCGGACGATCGCGCACCATCTCGGCGGCGAAGTCGCAGCACAGCCGCGCCATATCGTGCGCCTTGGCGGCACCGCCATCGAACCATACGCCGGGCGTCGATGGCAACGACAGCACGCCGGTGGTGATGCCGGCTTTGTCCATCGCCTCGAACGCCTTGTCGCGGGTCCACGCAAGCTGCACGCCGAGATGCGGAATCTTGTGCTGGTCTTCCCACGCCGCCCAGGCCTTCTGGTAGGCCGGCGGATAAAAGTGGTGATGCGTGTCGATCAGCTTCGCCGGGGCAGCGAGTGCCGGCGTCTTTGTCTCCGGCACGACGGCCGTCGCCGCGAACGCGGCGGCGCCGGCTAGAAACCCGCGGCGCGTGGTGTGACAAGCGCAGCCAAAGAATGTTTTGGAAGGCGCATTGCATTGCGCCGCTGGCGTATTCGCCGTCGTCTTCATGTTTTCCTCCCGGCCTGATGCCGACGCCGATATTAGCATTGTTGCGGCGGCAGCAAGCGGCAATCTCGCCGGCGCGGTATTCAGCGCGACAGCTGGAACGCCACCAGCGCGCCGAGCATGATGGCGCCGCCCGCCGCTTGCAGCGGCGTGATGACCTCGCCGAGCAAGGGGACGCTTAGCAGGCTCGCCAACAGCGGCTCCAGATTCATGATCAGCGCGGTGCGGAACGGCCCGATGCGGTTGGTCGACACGTATAACATCAGGATGCCGCTCGCCGTGCTCACGCTGACGATGAGAACGGAAATCCAGCCGAGTGCGTTGTGCGGGGGTTGCCAATTCCATGTCACCAGAGCCGCCAGCGCAAAGGCAGCCGTCGAGGAAATCAGCGAATTCCATGTCGTCAATCGCGGGTCCGCGTGCTGCAGCTCGGCACGGGCGACCAGAAGAAACACCGCGCGCGACAGCGCGGCGCCGAGCGCAAATGCGATGCCCAGCGTGGACAGGTGCTGCGGATAGGCGCCGATCATCAGCGCCAGCCCGCAGAACGCCACAACGGCGGCGAGCGCTCCCTTCCACGACAGCCGTTCGACGCCGAACATCCAGCCGCCGATGCCGGTGAGCAGCGGATAGACGAAATAAGTCAGCACCGCGATGTGCACGTTGATGAGCGCGACGGCCTCAAACAGCCCGTAGACGACGGCGGCGAACAACAGGCCGAGCGCCAGCGCAATCGTGCGTGTACGCGCCGTATCCGGCTTCAGCGGCGGCCCGGTGCGCAGGTAAATGTACAGAATGCCAAGTCCGACAACGCCGCGAATGAGCGCCAGCGTGAGCACGTCGCCGCCGGAGGCGAAAACCATCTTGGCGAGCACGTCGGAGAACGCGAACGACGTCGCCGCAATGGCGCCCGGTCCGAGCGCGAAACGCCGTCCCTGCGGCTTCGGCGAGTCCATGACTCAGGCGTGAATGAGCGTGCCGGAGCCAAGCTCGGTGAACAGTTCGAGCAACACCGCGTGCGGCACCTTACCGTCGAGGATGACCACGCCCTCGACACCGCGCTCCAACGCGTCGATGCAGGTTTCCACTTTGGGGATCATGCCGCCCGAGATGGTGCCGTCGGCGATCAGCCGCCGCGCGTCGTCGACCGACAGCTCCTTGATCAGCGTCTTTGATTTGTCGAGGACGCCCGGCACGTCGGTCAGCAGCAGGAAGCGCTTGGCCTTGAGCGCGCCGGCGATCGCGCCGGCAAAAGTGTCAGCATTGACATTGTACGTACCGCCGGCCGATGCGGCGCAGACCGGCGCCAAAACCGGGATGAGCTCGCGGCCGAGAATCTGGTCGAGCACGCTGGTGTCCACCTTTTCGGGCTCGCCGACAAAGCCCAGATCGATCACCTTCTCGATTTCGGAATCGGGATCGACGACGGTGCGCGTCAGCTTTTTGGCGACCACCATGTTGCCGTCCTTGCCGCACAGTCCCACCGCCTTGCCGCCGGCCTCATTGATGAAACCGACCATCTGTTTGTTGATGGAGCCGGCCAGTACCATTTCGACGATTTCCAGCGTCTTAGCGTCGGTGATGCGCAGCCCCGCCTCGAACTGCGATTGCACGCCGACGCGCTTGAGCATCGCTTCGATCTGCGGACCGCCGCCGTGGACCACGACCGGATTGATCGCGGTCTGCTCCAACAGCACGATGTCGCGGGCGAAGTCGCGCGCCAACTGCTCCTGCCCCATGGCATGGCCGCCGTATTTGACGACGACGATCGCTTCGTCATAGCGCTGCATATAGGGCAGGGCCTCCGCCAGGATGCGGGCCTGCTGATAGGGCGACACCTCCATAGAAGAACTCCTTGGACCGGCGAGGCTTTCTAGCCGCCGCCAGCCCGAAGGGAAAGGCCGTGAAGCTTTCGGCGGCGCACTGGCTGGATTTTAACCGCGCTCGCGCAGCAGGCGGATGATCGCGGCGCGCAGTTCGGCGATTCCGGCACCGCTCTGCGCCGAGGTCGCAAGAATTTCCGGAAAAGCCGCGGGCCGGCGCACCAGCGCAGACGCCACGGCCGCGCGGCATTCGTCAAGCTCCGCGGCGCTGATGCGGTCGGCCTTGGTAAGCACGATCTGATAACTGACGGCCGCACGATCCAGGGTGCGAAGAATATCTTGATCGGCCGCCATCAGACCGTGGCGCGCATCGACCAGCAGGTAGACACGGGCGAGCGTCGTCCGGCCGTGCAGGAATTCGTGAATGAGCTGCGTCCACGCGCCGATTTTGCTCTTCGCCGCGGCGGCGTAGCCATAGCCCGGCATGTCGACCAGCACGAGCTGACCGGCCGCGGTTCCGCTGGGCGCAAAGAAGATGAGTTCCTGGGTCCGGCCCGGCGTATTCGAGGTGCGCGCCAGCGCCCGCCGTCCGGTCAGCGCATTGATCAGGCTCGACTTGCCGACATTGGACCGGCCCGCGAAGGCGATTTCGGGGGCCGCCATCGCGGGCAGCGAGTCGTGCGAACTGGCCGCCGAGACAAAATCCCATTCGCCCGCGAACAGCCGCCGCCCGGCTTCGATCTCGGCGGCCGAAAAGCCGCTGCTCGGGCCAACCACCGTGCTCATCGGCCGCTCCCGCCGTGCCGCATCTGGGCGACAGCATCGTGGCCGCGGAACCAAACGGCCCAGCAACGGTTCCTCTCACGCGAACGTGCCTGGAGGGAGGTTCCGATGGACGACTGGTCGAACGTGCGACTGTGCGACGTCGTCAATCTGGCGCTGGGAGCCGTGCTCTTCTTCTCACCCTGGCTGTTCGACCTGTCCACCGGCGCCCAATGGCAGACCGCTTCGATTGTGGGACTTATCATCGCGGTGCTGTCAATTGCTGCGCTCGCCGCTTTCGCGGTGTGGGAAGAGTGGCTCAACCTGATTGCCGGCCTGGCGCTGATGGTATCGCCTTGGCTGCTCGGCTTCCAGGACAGTCAGGCGATGACGATTGACGTCGTTATTGGGATGAGTGTGGCGTTCATGGCGGCTTTGGAAGCATGGCTGTGCCTGCATACGGCTGCAGAATGCCCCAACTCCGAAGCCTGAAACCGTCGGCACTCAGCAAAAAATAACAAAGCCGGAAGTTCGCCGCGGACCGCCGGCTTTTGCTTATCTGATTGTACAGGCCGCGGTCAAAGCGGTGCCGTTACGCGGCCTCTTCGGCGCGGTCGTACCAATTCATGGCCACCGGCGCATAAGCCGGATTCTTGGCCGCGCCCTGATAACGCGCGGCAGCCGCAACGGCCGAAATCCCAATTTTCCCATAGCGGCGGTCGAGGGGGGTCCCTTCGGTGGCGAACCTGGCTTCGTCGTTCGCCTTTTGCGCAGTCTTTTTGGCCTTATCGTCAGCAACGTCCTTCATTATCGATCCCCATATCCCGTCTGTTGAGTGATGCTGAATGCCTAGGCAGCGAGTGCGGCGGAAATGGGCGGCAAATCGACCGCCACCGTGACATTTCCTGCTGTCACGCAGCAATGCGATCAGGCTGGTAAACGCTTTCTTACTCCCGGCGGTAAACTCGCTTTAATTTCTGATCGCAATACCGCCAGCGCGCGGCGACCTGCGAGAACGCGGCAATTTCGTGAGGTTATGCAGGCAGAATCAAGGCGAGTGCGGCATTCCTGCCACACCTCGCCAACACTTGGTTCAGATAAGCGTGTTATCCCCCTGTTTGTCTGGAATTTTTACCGCGGTTTCGCTATGCAAAACTACGCAATCGGGACTCGGGCGCGACTTGCAAGTGGGACTTGCAAGCGAGACTCGCGTCAGCTTCGGGATCCACGGAAATTGGGTAAGGTGATGGGCATTCGCGCAATTGCACTTGCCGCTATCGGGCTTATCGGCCTCATGCTTGGCGGCTGCATGGAACAAACGCTGGAGCCGGCAAGCCAGGCTGGTTGGACGGGACGCGACAAGCAATTGATGGCCAACCTGCCGTACGCGCAGGCTGAAATTCCGCAGCAATTCCGCCGACAGATCGTCGAGTATACGCGGAAGGAAACCCCCGGAACCATCGTCGTCGATGAAGACAACAAGTATCTCTATTACGTTTTGCCAGGCGGCAAGGCGATCCGCTACGGCATCACCGTGGGCGAAGAGGCGCAGGCCTGGAGCGGTATCGCCAAGGTCAATCGCAAGGCCGAATGGCCACCGTGGGTTCCGACCGCCGGCGAGCAGAAGCGCCTCGGCCCGTTTCCGGCTTTCGTAACCGGCGGTCCGCAAAATCCGATGGGCGCGCGCGCTTTGTATCTCTATTCCAACGGCCAAGACACCGGATACCGCATTCACGGCACCAACCAGCCCGAATATATCGGTCAAGCCATCTCGTCGGGTTGTATCCGCATGACCAACGAAAACGTGATGGACCTGTATACCAAGGTCAAGGTCGGCACGATCGTCGTGGTGCTCAAGCCCACGACCAACTTGTCTTCGGAAGTGGCCGCATCGGGACCAATCTCTCCGTTGAACTGAAAAAGTTCACGCGAGCGGAATAACAAAGCGGCGCCGACCCTGTCGGCGCCGCTTTTCGTTTGTCCGCACGTCCTGAGCTTAATCAGCCGAGCGTGATGTGCACGATTTCCGGCGGCACGCCGAGACGCGCCGGGATGACGCTGGTGCCAAGCCCGCCCGAGACGACGAGGTGCCGGTCGCGCTCGATGACGTGACCGTAGGCGTAGCGCGCGCCGAATTTCGACGGCACAAAGAACGGCCAGATCAGCGGTACGCGCACCTGCCCGCCGTGGGTATGGCCGGCAAGCGTCAACGCCACGCGATCCGCCACGTGCGGGAAAATGTCCGGCTCGTGGACCAGCAGCACGACCGGCTCGTCACTCGTTATCTTGTGCATGGTCCCTGGCAGATCGTCGGCGCCAAGGAAGCGGCCGTGGCCGAGCGGATAGGCGAGTTGATCGCCGATGCCGGCGAGCCAGAATTTCCGCCCCTTGTCGCCGAGCAGCATCGCGTCGTTCTCAAGGACCGGAATGTCCACGCCGGCCAGCGCCTGGCGCACGCCCTTAAGGTCATGCCACCAGTCGTGATTGCCGAGGATCGCCCAGGTGCCGAGCGGCGCCGCAAGCCGCTTGAGTTCCGCGGCCCACAACGGGTCCGGCACGCGCGCGAACGGAAACTTGTACCAGGCGACGAAATCGCCGAGCAGCACGATGAGATCGGAATGCAGCGCGTTGGCGCGATCGACGACCTGGCGTACGTGCGGCAGCTGCATGTCGGGGCCGCCGGCATGCAGGTCGGCAATCACCGTGATGGTGAGCTTTTGTCCCTTGGGCCAGGCGCGCGGCGCGAGCCCGTAGCGAGTGACGAGGAGGCCCTGCGGCTCGATCGCACCCGCATAGACCGCGGTGGCGCTGGCGGCGAGGCCTGCAAGTCCGGCTCCGGCCGTCAGCAAGCGGCGGCGCGTGAGGTGCACACGCGCCGGGCTCACCGTTTGGTTCGCAGGTTTGCTTTCCGCAGTCTCGTTCATGCCGCCTCACCGCGCGTCAACCATGACCGCGCCATTCGCGCTCTCGGTCTGATAGCCGATCGGCGATCCAAGCGGGTTAACGGCTGGTCACGTCTGCGCGAGATTGCACGCCCGAGCGCCCAACATTACGAATCATTCACGCTGTGACAGGCGTGCGGGCAATTATGTCCCGCTTGCGCCGAGGAGCGGCACGAACAGCTCGTCGATCGGCATTGCCCGCGGGATGAAATGCTGTTCGACCATGTAGTGCACCAGCGCCTCCAAGGTCGGGCGGTTCGGCTCGATGCCGTACGGAAATGGATCGCCGCCAGGAAAGATCTGATCGATTTCTTCGATCTCGTCCTGCAACCACGGCAGCATGGCGGCAAGCGAGCCGGCGTAACGGAGCCGGGCGCGCGCGATGCGTTTGGACTCGACGAACGCCGCGTAAAGGCTGTTGGCGATCCAGGGATGCCGCTCGTAGAGCGCGCGGCGGATGGCGACGAGATGCATGATCGGAAAGATCCGCTCACGCTCGAACAGCTCGCGCTCGAGCGCATGCGCGTTGGGCAGAAGCCGTGCCACATCCGGGTGCGTGCCGAACGACGGCGGCTTGCGCGAGCCGAGATAGGCGTCGATGTCTCCCGCGGCGAGCAGTTCGCCGAGCGGCCGCCCGGTCGTGTTCTGTTCGATCGGCACACGCTTGAGCAGCGGCAGCGCATGCGGGTGGCCGTGGCTGCCGCCGGTCTCGACCGCGCCCTGTACCCAATGGATCTTGTCGATGTCGACGCCGAACTGATGCATCAGGTGACCGCGCGACCAGATCGAGGCTGTCTGGGTGTAGAGCGGCAGTCCGACGCGTCTGCCCTCCAGGTCTTTGGGCGTGCGGATGCCCGAGCGCGTATTGATGAAGATGTAGCCGTGGCGAAACACACGCGACGGAAACACCGGGATGGCGACGAAGCGGTTGTTGCGGTTGCCGGTCAGGCTGATGAACTCGGAGGCTGACAGCTCCGAGGCATCGAACTCCTCGCCGCCGACCATGCGGTCGAAAATATTACGGCCTGACGGAAAGATGATGACGTTGAGATCAATGCCCTCGACCGGCACTTCGCCGGCGCGCAGCGGCTCGATGCGATCGTAGCGGCAACTGGCGTAGGTGAGGGACAGGGGGGACATTTCTGCTCAGCCGTTGTTGCTTGATGGCCATGCACGGCCCCGATTGGCGCACTGTGCATTGTGTGCCATTGGACCGTGTTGCAGCGCAATTGCGCAATACGTCCTTGGACGTGTTGCCGGCGCCAATCAGGGCGGCCACGAGGGCCGCCCCTACGTGTAATCGTAGGGGCGCCCCTTGTGGGCGCCCAGCCACGAAAGCCTGATAAAGCGCGAGCGAAGATGCACGAGACCGATTTCCTCCACGAACACGCCATGACCGACAACGAGCGCGCCGAATTGGCGCGCGCGATCTGGAGGCAGGAGAACGTCGAGTTCAAAACGGTCGGCATCGACATCGGCAGCTCGACCTCACATCTTTTGTTCGCGAAGGTCGCGCTGCAACGGCAGTCGCAAGGGCTGTCCAGCCGCTTCGTCGTCATCGGCCGCGAGATCGTGTGGCGCTCGCCGATCCTGCTGACGCCGTTTCTGCCCGACGGCACTATCGATGCGCATGCGCTCGGCGAGTTCATAGGCCGCTGTTACCGCGATGCCGGGATAACGCAGAGCGATATCGACAGCGGTGCGGTGATCCTCACCGGCGAAGCGATCAAGCGGAAGAATGCGCGCGCCATCGACGAATTGTTCGCCGGCGAGGCCGGAAAGTTCGTCTGCGCCACCGCCGGACATCTGCTGGAATGCCGGCTGGCGGCGCACGGCTCGGGCGCGGTGGCGCTGTCCAAGGCCCGGGACGCCTGCATTCTCCATGCTGATGTGGGCGGCGGCACCACCAAGCTCGCGCTGATCGACCGCGGCACGATCGTCGGGCTGTCGGCTTTCGCGGTCGGCGGCCGGTTGGCTGCGACGGACGAGAGCGGGGCCTGGACCCGGATCGATCATTCGGCCGAGCTTGTGGGCGCCGATCTTGGCCTCGCGTTATCGCCCCAGACGCTGGCTGATCCTGCGGTTCGGCAGAACATCGCGCGGCGCCTCGCCGTCGTGGCGGCCGACTGCATTTTCGGTGCACCACTCGACTCGCTGGGTCAGGCGCTGCTGCTGACCGGGCGGCTGCCGGAGGGGCCGAAGCCCACCGCGATCACGTTCTCCGGCGGGGTTGCCGAATATCTGTTCGGTCACGAGCCGCAAGAGTTCGGCGATCTCGCCAAGTTGCTGGCCGGTGAACTCGCGCACGAACTGAGCCGGCGCGGCGCGTTGCCCCTGGTCGATCCGGGCCAGCGCATTCGCGCCACCGTGATCGGCGCTTCGCAGTTCACCGTCCAGGTCAGCGGCAAGACCATCTACTTGCCGGACCCTTACGTCCTGCCGGTGCATAATGTGCCGGTCGTGCACGTGGATGTTGAATCCGAGGGTGTCATCGATGAGGCGCGGCTTGCCGCCGCGATCCGTGCCGGGCTTGCCGAACTCGATTTCGATCGCAATCCCCGCGTCGCAATTGCGTTTTCGTGGCACGGCGATCCGGAACACGGGCGGCTTAAGGCCGCCGGCGAAGGCATCCTAAGCGCGCTTGCGCCCTTCAAGGATCGCATCGCGCTGCTCCTGTTGGCCATCGAAGGCGACGTTGGCAAGTCATTCGGCCGGATCTTGCATCGCGAGCTGCACTGGCCGGGCAAGATCGTGTCGATCGACGGCATGGAGTTGCAGGCGCTTGACTATGTCGATGTCGGCGAGCTCATCGCCCCGCCCGGCGTGGTGCCGGTGGTGATCAAGTCGCTGCTGTTCGCATAGTGTCATTCCGGGGCCGAGCCAACGGGCCCGCGCGAAGTCGCGCGGCCCGATGACAGGCTCGCCGCTTCGCGGCGCCGCGGAATGACGAAAGCCGCTACCTCGGCTATAACACTCGCAAGCCTACCGCCCTTGGAGGAAATACATGAACATCCGCGAGGTCCCACAACCCGCCGTTCCCGCGCCGGTCAGCACCACCGGGAAGGGCGGCGGCCGTTTCGGCATCGACCCGTATCTCGATTGGCTCGAGGCCGAGGGCATTCCGCTCACCGAGGATTACGGCGTCTACCTGTTCGATGTGCCGACCGCACCGTGGCCGCGCTACGGCGTCAATGGGGGGGCGGTGCATCTGAAAGGCCGCGGCGACTTCGCCAACATGTTCGTGTTCGAGATCGGGCCCGGCAAATCGACGACACCGCAGCGTCATCTCTACGAAGACGTCGTCTACGTGCTGGAGGGTCACGGCTCGACCCAGCTTGAATTTCCGGACGGCAGCCGCCGCAGCTTCGAATGGGGCGAGAAGAGCCTGTTTGCCATTCCGCTCAACGCCAAGCACCGGCATTTCAACGCCAGCGGCACCGAGCGTGCGCTTCTAGTCAGCACCACCAACCTGCCGATGGTGATGAACGTCTTTCACAACGAAAGCTTCGTGTTCGACAGCAATTTCGATTTCAGCGAGCGCGCCGGCAAGAAAGGCTATTTCTCCGGCGAGGGCGATCTCATTACCGTGCGCCAGGGTAACCACATGTGGGAGACGAATTTCGTCCCCGATCTCACCGCCATCGAGCTGCAAAGCTGGGGCGATCGCGGCGCGGGCGGCACCAACATCATGTTCGTGCTCGCCGACGGCACCATGCACGCGCACATTTCGGAAATGCCGGTCGGCACCTACAAGAAGGGCCACCGCCACGGACCGAGCTTTCACGTCATGTGCGTGATCGGACTCGGCTATTCGCTGATGTGGTTCGAGGGCGACAAGGATTTCCGCCGCATCGACTGGAAGCACGGCATGGTGCTGGTGCCGTCCGACCGGCAATTCCATCAGCATTTCAACTCCGGCCCGCAGCCAGCGCGCTATCTCGCCACCGCGGTCGGCGGATTGCGCTATCCGACGACCCAAGCCAATCGCATCTCGCTGCTCGGTGCCGGCGGCGACGACAAGCCGGCCGTCTCGAAGAGCCTCAAGGAGGGCGGCGACCAGATCGAATATGAGGATCAGGACCCGCGCATTCACCGCATCTGGCTCGAAGACATGCGCAAGAACGGCGCGCCCGCGAGGATGGAGAAATATGTTCCGACGCCCGAGGATATGAAGGCGCCGGCATGACGCCGCTCGTGTCGCCGCGTCCGGGCCGTCACGCCGCCGCGGCTTCGCTGCTCGCATTGACGCTGTGCGCATCCACCGCGCCGAACGCGCGCGCGCAGGATGCGGCGCTGATCGATGCGGCGAAAAAGGAGGGGCAAGTCGTCTGGTACACGACGCTGATCGTCAACCAGATCATCCGCCCGCTCAAAACGGCATTCGAAAAGAAATATCCCGGCGTGACGCTGCAATTCACGCGCGCCGACGACGTCCCGACGGCGGAAAAGATTCTCGCCGAGGGTCGGGCAGGCCGCGTTCAGGCCGATATTTTTGACGGCATCGCCAACATGCTGCCGCTGGAGGAAGCCGCCCTGCTGTCACCATTCAAGGTGCCCAATGAAGCCGACTATCCGGCGGAACTGAAAGCCAAGGACGGTTACTGGACCGCCGTGATCATGTATGTGTTCACGCCCGGCATCAACACCACGCTGCTGCCAAAGAACGAAGCGCCGAAGACCTTTGCGGATCTGCTCGATCCGAAACTCAAGGGCAAGATGGCGTGGAACGGCAGCTCCATGGCCGGCGCCTATGGTTTCGTCGCCAACGTTTTGGTTACGATGGGCGAGGACAAAGGCATGGCGTATCTGCATGCGCTTGCGGCGCAGCGCGTCGTCAATGTCGAGGCGTCCTCGCGCGCTGTACTCGATCAGGTGATTGCCGGCGAGTATGCTATGAATCTGATGGCGTTCAACCATCACGTCATGATCAGCGCCCGCAAAGGCGCGCCGTGCGACTGGCTCAAGCTCGAGCCGGCGCCGGTCATGCTCGATGCGCTTGGGCTCACCAAACAGGCGCGGCATCCGCATGCCGCACAGCTTCTGCTGGACTTTTTGCTGTCGCCCGAAGGACAAAAGGTGTTCCAGCAGAACGATTATCTGCCGGCCTTGCCGAGCGTGCCGGCCATCGTCGCCGGGTTGCGCCCGGGCGACGGCGGCTTCAAGGCGGATTTTCTGCGGCCCGAACAGATCCATCGCGAATTGCCCAAATGGCAGAAGGTGACGCAGGATCTGTTCCGCTAGTGGAGCGGGTGCAGGTGCGGCACGGGGAGGTCAACGGTCGTTATGGCGGAAACGCTCAAACTCGAACTGTCGCCGCGCGGCGTCGCGACCATCTTTCTCAATCGGCCCGAACGCTCCAATGCTTTCGACCAGCTCATGCTGGACGAGCTGGCGCGGGAATTTTTCATCCGCGGCAGTGATGACGGAACGCGCATCATCGTCCTGCGCGGCCTTGGCAAGCACTTTTGCGCCGGCGCCGATCTCTCGACACGTGGCGGCGGCGAACGGAATGAGTCGGCGGCGCACGCCTCGTTGGCCGATGTGCTGTCGGCGCTCGACCGGCTGCCAAAACCAACGATTGCGGCGGTGCATGGCGCGGCGGTCGGCGGCGGCGCCGCGGCTGTCGCCTGTTGCGACATTGCGATCGCCACCGAGGCTGCATTTTTCTCGGTGCCTGAAGTCCGCGCCGGCATGGCGCCGCTCGGTGTGGCGCCATTTCTCAATCGCGCCTTGGGCGAGCGCAGCTTCGTCCGTTATGGTCTTACCGGCGAGCGCTTTTCCGCAGCCGATGCACTCCGCCTCGGGCTCGTGCATGAAGTGGTCGACGCCGAAAAACTCGACGAGCGGCTCGCCGCGATCACCGACGCGTTGTTGCATGGCGCTCCCGGGGCGCAGCGCGATTTCAAGAACGAGATGCGCAACGCCGCCACGCCGCTGGTCATCAAACGATCGAACGCCGACATCCACAACTCGCCCGAAGCGCAAGAAGGCATTGCGAGCTTCAGGGAAAAACGCAAGCCGGATTGGTATCCGCAATGATGAAACTCCGGGGCATTGCACTTATCCTTGCGGCGCTGCTCGTCGCTCCGTGCGCGCAAGCGGCCGACAGCGCGCTCTACGAGGCAGCCAAGAAAGAAGGCTCGGTTGTCTGGTACACTTCCCTGATCGTCAATCAGGCGGTGCGCCCGCTGGTCGAGGCATTCGAGAAAAAGTATCCGGGCGTCACCGTCAAATATGCCCGCGCCGATTCCGGCCCGAACGCCATCAAGGTCATCGACGAGGCGCGGGCCGGCAAGGTCATGGGCGACGTGTTCGACGGCATCGCCACGGCGCCGCCGCTGCTCAAGGCCGGACTGGTCGCGCCATTCACGCCGTCGGATGCCGGCAAATATCCGCTGGAAATGCGCGATCCCGAGGCGCGCTGGAACGCGCTCGTGGTTTATTTCCTGACGCCGGGAATCAACACCCAGTTGGTCGGCAAGGACGAGATCAAGACCGCGCACGACCTGCTCAATCCGAAATGGAAGGGCAAGATCGCCTGGAGCACCGACCCGTGGTCGGGATGTGCCGTCTACGTCGGCTCGATCCTGCAGACCATGGGCGAAGACAAGGGAATGGCTTTCCTGCGTGCGCTCGCCAAGCAGGACATCATCAATGTCGATGCAACCAATCGTGCCATTCTCGACCAGGTGATTTTGGGCCAGTACCCCGTCGCGCTCAGCATCTTCAATCACCACGCCGAAATCAGCGCGCAAAAAGGCGCGCCGGCGGCTTGGCTCAAGGTCGAGCCGATCTCGGCGCCGTTTCATTCCATTGGGCTGGTGAAAAACGCGCCGCATCCCAACGCGGGCAAGCTCTTGATCGATTTCCTGTTGTCGGAGGAGGGCCAGAAGACTTTCGCGTCAGTCGGCTATCTGCCGGCAATGCCATCGGTGCCCGCCAAAGTGGCCGGGCTTAAACCCGAGGCTGGCGGCTTCAAGGCCAACTTCATCTCACCGGCCGTGATGAGCGCCAACATCGATCGCTGGATCAAGATCAAGCAGGATTTGTTTCAGTAATGCGGTATGCGCCGCGCGTCATGCCCGGCCATGACGGCTGACAAAAGACTCGCACCATGCAACGAGCGCGTTCCAGGAATGTTGCCTCGGCCCGCGCCGCCCATGACCCGACGCGAATCCTTGTTGCAGTGCTGGTGCTGATCCTGCTGCTGCTCGTCGTCCCGCCGCTGTGGTTTTTGCTGCAAGGCAGCTTGCACACCACGACCGTGACAGGCGGTCTCGGCGACTTCACCCTGGCGTATTACCGGCGGCTGCTTGCCGACCGGCAATTCTTCGGCAGCCTCGCCAATTCGCTGACCTTCAGCCTTGGCGCCACCATGATCGCGCTCTGTTTCGGCGGTCTGGTTGCGTGGCTGGTCGAGCGCACCAACGCGCCGCTCAAGGCGTTCGCCTATCTCACCGCGATCATTTCGCTCGGCACGCCGTTCGTGCTCTACGTCATCGCCTGGCTGTTTCTGCTTGGCCGGGTCGGGCCGCTCAACGAATTCATCGTTTTCCTTGGGTTGCCGCGCTTTAACGTCTATTCGATGTCCGGCATGATTCTGGTCGAAGGGTTTTTGTGGTCGCCGCTCGCCTTCCTGCTGCTGTCCTCGGTGTTTCAGCAGGCCAATGCCGAGTACGAGGAAGCGGCGCGCATGTCCGGCGCCGGTATCTTTCAGACGGTAACGCGTATTTCGATGCGGCTTGCGATGCCGGCTTTCGCGGCGGTCGCGTTGCTCATGATCGTGCGCTCGATCGAGGCCTTCGAGGTGCCGGCGCTGATCGGGCTGCCCGGCAAGGTCAAGGTGCTGACGACCGACATCTATCTCGACATGACGCAGAACGTGCCGCCCGATCTCGGCTATTCGAGCGCGTTTTCGCTCGTGCTGCTGGTGCTGGCCGGCGGCTTGATCTGGCTCTATTCGCGCATTTCGCGGCAGGCGTCGCGCTATCACAGCGTCACCGGACGTGGCTTTCGCTCGCGGCTGTTCGATCTCGGCCGTGCGCGCTATCTCGGCGGCGGCCTTATCCTTCTAAATTTTTTCCTGATCCTGGCGGCACCGGCGCTCGGCCTGCTCTGGCTGGCGCTGATGCCGTTCTCCCAGGGCTTCAGCGCGCGCGGTCTCAGGCTCGTGACGCTCGAAAATTTTCGCACCGTGTTTCACTCGACCGTCTATGTCGATCTGGTGTGGCAGACGCTGCTGATGAGCGCGGGCGCGGCAACCTGCATCATGGCGATTACCGTCCTGTGCGGCTGGCTCGCGGTGCGCCGGCGGCCGGGCGGCTGGCTGCTGGATCAGCTCGCCACCGCGCCGCTGATCTTCCCCGGCATCGTGCTCGGCGTCGCCATGATCCAGATTTATCTCGCGGTCCCGTTTGCACTCTACGGCACGCTGTGGGCTTTCGTGATCGCCTTCACCATCCGCTATCTGCCGTACGGCATGCGCTATTCGGCGGCCGGGGTGTTGCAGATTCATCCCGAGCTGGAAGAAGCCGCGTCGGTCGCCGGCTCACCGCTTGCGACCGTGCTGCGGCGGATCACCGTGCCGCTGGCGACGCCGGCTTTGCTCGCCGGCTGGCTATTCATTTTTCTGATCGCCGCGCGCGATCTGTCGCTCGCCGTCATTCTCGCTTCACCGTCGGTGCAGCCGGTGTCGGCGGCGATGTTCGATCTCTGGGCCAATGGGCAAGGCACCGAGCTCGCGGCATTCGGCCTGGTCTGGACGGCGATCATGACGGTGATCGCCGCGGCATTTTATCTGGTCGGCCGGCGCACCGTCGCGTCGGCCGTGCGGGCGTGAAGGAGGAAAGAAGCGTGGATCTCGAAGCATCGAAGAAAAAGGTTGCGGCGCTGACCGAACCGCGCAACGCGGTGGTGATCGGCGTCAGCGACCGGCCGGGAAGCTGGGCGACGCGCGCGTGGCGCAATCTCAAGCGTTACGAATTTCCCGGGCCGGTCTATCTGATCCATCCGCGGCGCAAGGAGATTTTCGACACGCCGTGCTATCCAGATTTTGCTTCGCTGCCCGAGCCGCCCGACCATCTCGTCGTGGTCGTGCCGGCGCCTTCGGTGCCGGAACTGTTGCGCAGCGGCGCCGCCGCCGGCGCCCGCAGCGCCACGGTGTTCTCGTCGGGCTTTGGTGAGGCCTACGACACCAAGGCGGCGGAACTCGGCCGCGAGCTGAAGGCGGTCATTGCCGAGACCGGGCTTGCAGTGTCGGGCCCCAACTGCATGGGCAACATCTGCGCCAAGAGCCGCTTGGTCACGCTGACCGAGGATCGCCAGTTGGTTTTGCGCCCGGGACCGGTGGCGCTGGTCGGCCAAAGCGGCGGCATGCTGCTCTATCTGAACGTCGCGCTTGAGGAGCGCGGCATCACCGCCGAATACCTCATCACCAGCGGCAACGAAGCCGGCCTTGGCATTCCCGATTACGTCGCGTTTTTCGCCGACCAGCCGGAGTTGAAGGTGATCCTCCTCTATATCGAGGCGATCTCCGATCTGGAAAAATTCAAGGCGGCGTGCCGCATGGCCCGCAAGGCCGGTAAGGCGATTGTCGCGGTCAAGCTCGGCCAGTCGGAAGAGGGCCGCGCCGCGGCGATGGCACACACCGGGTCGCTCGCCGGCACCATGGAGGCGTTCGACGCGGTCGCCGCTGATCTCGGCGTGATCCGTGCCAGTACGCTTGACGATGCGGTCGAATTCACCGAGTTCCTCGTCCATACCGAGGTGCCAAAGGGCCGGCGGCTCGGCGCGGTGACTCATTCGGGCGCGTTTCGCGGCGTGCTGATCGAAGCCGCGGAGCGAAATGGCCTGTCGTTCCAGCCGCTCGCCGCCGAGACCACCGCAAAGCTCAACACCATTCTCGGCGTCGGCTCGATGGTCAGTAACCCGATCGACGGCGGCTTCGCCGTGCTGACAAGCCACGACAATTTCAGAGCTACGATCGACGCGCTCGAGGCCGATCCCAACGTCGACATGGTGCTATTTCAGGAAAAGCTGCCGCTTGAAGCCGGCGGTTCGGACCGTGCCCAGATTCACTTCGCCATGATCGAGGACATGCTGGCGAAGGGCGTGCCGAAGCCGATTGCCTGCATCACGCTGATTTCGCACGGACAGACCGATTACAGCCGCGCGCTGAGCGCGCAGTCGCCGCATTTGCCGTTTCTGCAGGAGGCAAACAAAGGCTTGCGTGCCATCGAAGCCGCGGTGCGGCGCGATGAACTGGAACGCCTCGCGTCCGCGCCCGAAGCGGCGCGCACAGCCTCGCCCGCCGAACAGGCCGCGGCCGGTAAGGTACGCGCCCGCGCGAAGGCCGGCGCCGCGGCGCTCGACGAGGTGCAGTCGAAGGATCTACTGCGCGCCTACGGCATTGCCACGCCGAAGGAAGTTGCAGTTCATTCGGCGGACGACGCGGTCAAGGCGGCGAAGGAGATCGGCTATCCGGTGGTGCTCAAGGCAGTGTCGGAAAAGCTCCTGCATAAGTCGGACGCCGGCGCGGTGGTGGTGCATCTCAACGACGAGGCGGCGGTACGCGCCGCCTACGACCGTATCGGCGCCAACGTGCTGCGGGCCAGCGGTGAAAAAGTCGAAGCGATGCTGGTTGGCCAGCACATCGGCGGCGGCCTGGAGCTCGTGCTTGGACTCAATCGCGATCCCGAAATGGGCTTGGTCGTGATGGCAGGCAGCGGCGGCGTATTGCTTGAGCTGACCAAGGATGTGGCGTTCGCGGCGCCGCCGATCAACCGCGACAAGGCGCGCGCCATGCTCGGGCGCACGCATGTGGCGCGGCTGTTGCGCGGCTATCGCGGCGCGGCGGCGCTCGATGCCGAGGCCGTGGTCAACGCGCTGGTTGCGCTCGGCCGTATTGCCGAGGATCTGGCCGACACCGTGCAGTCGATCGACGTCAATCCGTTCGTCGTCCTGCCGCGCGGCGGGTTTGCGCTTGATGCGCTGGTCGTGCCGCACGTTGCAAACACATCCAATCACCAATAAGGAGACCGGCCGTGACCGACAGATGGCACATTCTCAAACAATGGCCCGAGCTTATTCTGGAGCACCTGGAAGACTCAGGCGTCGCGCGCGTCGTGCTCAATCGGCCCGACAAGCGCAACTGTCTCAATGAGTCGCTGGTCGAAGCCTGGTTCGAGGCGCTCGACATCGTGCGCGCCGACCGCGACACCAAGGTGGTGATCACCAAGGGAGCGGGTATTTGCTTTTCCTCCGGCCTCGACCTGCATTTTCTGCGCAAGGTCAGCGAAGAGCCGCGCGACTGGGACCGGCCGACGCCGACGGTGCAGATGGCCGAGGCGCTGCGCGTCTTTCCGCGTGTCGTCATTGCCCAGGTGCATGGCTACTGCCTCGGTGGCGCGCTCGGCGTGATGAACTGTCACGATCTGGTGTTCGCGGCGGAAGACGCGCAACTCGGCATGCCGGAAATCCTGCGCGGCAGTTTCGGTCAGCTCGTGACATCGACGCTGGTGCATGGCGGCATCCCGATCAAGAAGGTCGCGCTGATGCAGCTTGTCGGCCGCAACATTTCGGGCGCCGAAGCCGACCGCTGGGGCGTGATCTCGGGGGCGCTTCCGGCGGCCGAACTTGAAGCGGCCGTGACCGGCATCGCCCGCGAAATTGCTGCGCGGCATCTGGCGCCGCTCGAACACGCCAAGATCACCGTGCAGATGGGCCGCGATCTGTCGGTGTCGCAGGCGATCCAGCTCGATCAACTCGTCGGCGCGCGGATGCGCCGGGCCATGGACCCGACCAAACACGTCGAGAATTATCTGAAATCGCAGAAGGGTGGCCCGAATTTGGAGTACAAACGGCCGGATGTGTGATCACCCGGCGTGCCTCGCGCAGACGGGGCCCCGGTGACCCGAGACCTGTGCGACCAAGCTTAGCCGTTGCCAAATGCCGGCTCGTCCGCCGTCGGGGGCGGTAGCGGAACGCGTGTTACAATCAATTGATTCGGTGTCCCGCCGAAAGATCATCCGGGCATTCATGCGATGCCGCAGCCAGCGACCGTCACGCCTGCGCAGCCGGCCGATAACGCCGCGGCCACGTTGCTGACAGAGGCTATTGCGCTGCATCAGGCGGGCCGATTGGCCGATGCGGAGAAAATCTACCGGCAAATCCTGGCGACCGAACCCGGTCATTTCGACTCGTTGCATCTGCTCGGCGTCATCTTCGCGCAGAGCGGCAAATACGCGGAGGCCAACGAACAGATCGGCGCCGCCCTCAAGCTCAATCCCAATCATCTCAACGCCCTGGCCAATCGCGGCAATGCGCAGCTCGCGCTTGGCCGGTTCGACGACGCGGTGGCGAATTACGATCGTGCGCTGGCGCTGCAGCCGAATAATGTCGACGTCCAGTTCAATCGCGGCAATGCTCTGCATGCACTGAACCGGTTTGGCGAGGCGCTGGCGAGCTATGATCGGGTGCTGATGCTGCAGCCGGGTCATATCGAGGCGCTGGTCAATCGGGGCGTCGCGTTGCTGGCGCTGGAGTATTTCGAGGACGCTCTGGCGAGTTGCGATCGCGCATTGACGCTGCACGCCGACTTTGCCGCGGCGTTTTTTAACCGCGGTCTCGCGCTGCATCGCATGAAGCGCTTCGAGGACGCGCTGGCGAGCTATGACCGTGCGCTTGCCGTGCAGCCGGATTACGAGCAGGCCCGCTATAACCGCGCTAACACGTTGCTTGCCCTGCAGCGATTCGAAGAGGCGCTGGCTGGCTACGACGCCGTGCTGGCGCAACGGCCGAATTATGCGGAGGCGCAGTCCAATCGCGGCAATGCGCTTAAGGAGCTGAAACGCTTCGACGAGGCGCTGGCGAGCTACGACCGCGCGATCGCGCTGCGGCCAAGCTACGTCGAAGCGCTTTCGAACCGGGGTCTCGTTCTCGATCAACTCAAGCGGTTCGATGAGGCGCTGGCGAGTTACGATCGCGCTATCGCGGCGCGGCCGGATTATGCCGAAGCGCATTCAAACCGCGGTCTCGCGCTCGAAAAGCTGAAACGGTTCGACGAGGCGCTGGCGAGTTTCGACCGTGCGCTGGCGTTGCAACCCGAGTTTGCGGAGGCACACACCAATCGCGGCATCGCGCTGCAAAAATTAAAGCGCTTCGACGAGGCGCTGGCGAGCCACGAACGGGCGCTTGCCGTCAGGCCGAGCTATGCGGAGGCCTATTCGAATCGAGGTCTCGTGCTCGAGGAGCTCAGGCGCTTCGATGAGGCGCTTGAAAGTTACGATCGCGCGATTGCGCTGCGGACGGACTATGCCGAGGCGCACTCGAATCGAGGCGTTGCCCTCGAAAAGCTGATGCGGTTCGACGAAGCGCTGGCGAGCCTCGATCACGCCTTGGCGTTGCGGCCGGACTTTGCCGAAGCGCACGCCAACAGCGGTCTTGCTCAGCAACGTTTGCGCCGGTTCGCCGGCGCGCTGACGAACTACGATCGCGCGATCGCGGTGCGGCCTGACTTCGCGGAGGCGCATCATAACGAGGCGCTGTGCCGGTTGCTGATCGGCGATTTTCGCCGCGGTTGGCAAAAGCACGAATGGCGATGGGAAACCGGGCAGCTCAACGCGGCGAAGCGGAATTTTGCGCAACCGCTGTGGCTTGGATCGGACGAGATCGCCGGCAAGACCGTTCTGCTCCACGCCGAGCAGGGCTTTGGCGATACGATCCAGTTCTGCCGTTACGCCCCGCTTGTCGTCGAACGCGCCGCGCATGTGATCCTGGAAGTCCAACAGCCGCTGCGTCAACTGATGCATACGCTTTCGCGTGCGCCTCGGATCGTGGCGACGGGCGAGCCGCTGCCTGACTTCGACCTGCAGTGTCCGCTGCTCAGTTTGCCGCTCGCGTTCGGCACCGAGCTTGCGACGATCCCATCCGCAACGCCGTATCTTCGGGCGGCTCCAGAGGCGGTGACGCATTGGAGTGCCAAGCTACCCCCGAAAACCCGTCCAAGAATCGGTCTCGTCTGGTCGGGCCGTCCGACCCACGGCAACGATCACAACCGATCGATACCGATTGACATTTTCCTGTCGGCACTGTCCGGCGTCGATGCGACCCTTGTGGGCCTGCAGCGGGAGTTTCGTTCAGGCGATATGGTGCGTTTGCGGGAGCGCGGCGACGTCACTTGTTTCGGCGAGGAATTGCAGAATTTTTCCGACACGGCGGCGCTGATCGAAAATCTCGACCTGGTTATTGCGGTGGATACCAGCGTCGCGCACCTCGCCGGCGCGCTGGCAAAACCGGTCTGGATCCTGCTGCCCTACAGCCCGGACTGGCGCTGGCTGCTCGATCGCGACGACAGCCCCTGGTATCCGACCGCGCGGCTGTTTCGGCAGGACCGCTCATGCGCCTGGGACGACGTCATGCAACAGGTCCATGCCGAACTGCAGGACTACGTCCGCGGCGTGTGAAAGTCCCGCCGCCGGGAATTACGCCGCGGCCTTCTTCTGGTCGCCGCGGGCGAGCGATTCGAAAAGCTCATCCGTGGTCTGCACATCGCCGAACTGGCCGTAAAAATTCGACAAAGTCGCGTTGTGTTCCTCGTCGGTGTGGGTGGCAAGTCCATCGGCCACCATCACGACCTTGAAGTTGAGCATCATGGCGTCGCGCGCCGTGCTCTCGCAGCACACATTAGTGGCGGTGCCGGCGACGAGCAGCGTGTCGATACCGCGCTCGCGCAGGTGACGTTCGATGTCAGACGAGCCTTGGATGAAGGCGCTGTAGCGCTTCTTGGTGATCTGTGCGTCCTCCGGACGCATATCGTTGAGGTGCCAGAATTCGTAGCCGTCGCCGCCGATGTCCATGGCCTGGAGGCGCCGCTCGGCGCGGTCACGGCTTTGCAGATAGTTGTGGTAGTTCGACCAGCTCTCGCGGGTATCGTTGGTGCCGTTGCGCACCCAGACGACGTGGCCGCCGCGGCGGCGCAGCTCGGCCGCGAGGCGATTAATGTTGGGCACGATCTCGCGCGCCGCCGGCACCTCGCTCTGGTGGCCTTGCTTGACGAAATAATTCTGCATATCGACCACGACCAGCGCGGTCTTGCGCGGATCGATGACGTCGAACGGGTGCAGCTTCCCCAGCCGCATCTGCAAACGGTCGGTCTGGGCTTTGGCGATCGTGATCTTGTGCATGTTGGCTTCCTGAATTAGTCGTCTGGCTGGAAGACGCGGGGCCCGGCGCGGCCCAATCTGGCACGAAACACGTTGGCACAAAACAGCGGCGGGATCGAGCGCATGGCCGGCATGTCTGGCGGCAGTTCAGCTGGGAATTGGGAATTCTGGATTGACCGCGGCGGCACGTTTACCGACGTGATCGGCCGGCGGCCGGACGGGACGCTGCACACGCATAAGCTGCTGTCGGAAAACCCGGAAGCCTATCGGGACGCCGCGGTCGAGGGCATTCGCCGGCTCCTCGGCGTTGCGTCCGGCGCGGCGATCCCGAGCGAGCGGATCGGCGCGGTGAAGATGGGCACCACAGTCGCCACCAATGCGCTCCTGGAGCGCAAGGGCGAGCGCACGCTGCTGCTCATCACCAAGGGCTTTCGCGACGCGTTGCGCATCGGCTACCAGGCGCGGCCGAAGATTTTTGCCAAGCACATCATCAAGCCGGACATGCTGTACGAGCGTGTCGTCGAGGTCGACGAGCGGGTGCGCGCCGACGGCACGGTCGAGCGTCCGCTCGACCTCGATGGCGTGCGCGATGAGCTTATGCGCGCCAAGGCCGACGGCATCGTCGCCGTTGCCGTCGTGCTGATGCACGCCTACCGGTATAACGACCACGAGCAGCGCGTGGCCGCGCTGGCGCGTGAACTCGGCTTCGCTCAGGTCTCAGCCAGCCATGAAGTTTCGCCGCTGATCAAGCTCGTCGGTCGCGGCGACACGACGGTGGTCGACTCTTATCTGTCGCCGATCTTGCGCAGGTATGTGCAGCAGGTCGCGGGCGATTTGCGTCACCCTCGGTCCGTAGGGGCGCCTCTCGTGGGCGCCCCCGCCGCGTCGCGGGCGGCCACAAGGGCCGCCCCTACGCCCGATCGCACCAAACTTATGTTCATGATGTCGTCGGGCGGCCTGACGGCGGCGGAATTGTTCCGCGGCAAGGACGCGATTCTGTCGGGGCCGGCGGCCGGCGTCGTCGGCATGGCGGAGACCGGTCGAGCTGCGGGCTTCTCCCGGCTGATCGGCTTCGACATGGGCGGCACTTCGACCGACGTGTCGCATTACGCCGGCGAATACGAGCGCGCGTTCGAAACCGAAGTCGCCGGCGTGCGCATGCGCGCGCCGATGATGCTCATTAACACCGTCGCGGCCGGCGGCGGTTCGATTCTGCATTTCGACGGTGCGCGATTTCGCGTTGGGCCGGACTCGGCCGGCGCCAATCCCGGCCCGAAATGCTACCGCCGCGGCGGCCCGCTGGCGGTGACCGACGCCAACGTCATGGTCGGCAAGCTTATTCCCGATTTCTTTCCGAAGATTTTTGGACCGCGGCAGAACCAGCCGCTCGACGCCGGCGCGGTGCGCGACGCATTTGCCTCCATGGCGAATGAGATCGGCGAGAAGCGCAGCGCCGAGCAGGTCGCCGACGGCTTCATCAGGATCGCCGTCGAGAACATGGCCAACGCGATCAAAAAAATCTCGGTGCAGCGCGGCTACGATGTTACGCGCTACGCGCTCAATTGCTTCGGCGGCGCCGGCGGCCAGCACGCCTGTCTGGTAGCCGATGCCCTCGGTATGACCAGTGTGCTGATCCATCCGCTGTCGTCTTTGCTCTCGGCTTACGGCATGGGCCTCGCCGATATCCGCAGCGTCCGCCAGCAGGCGATCGAAGAGCGGTTCGGCGACAAAGCGCGCGCGGCACTGCAGCGCATAGCCGGCAAGCTCGCCGGCGATGCGATCACAGAGGTCGAAGGCCAGGGCGTTCCACCCGGCAAGATCAAGCTCTTCGTGCGCGCTCATATCCGCTATGCAGGCACCGACACGCCGCTGATTGTCGAAGCTGGCGGCAACCGCAAGCTCGCCTCTCTAGCCGCGATGAAATCCGCCTTCGAGCGCACCCATAAGGCGCAGTTCGGCTTCATCGATCGCAGCAAGGACCTGGTGATCGAGGCGGTGTCGGTCGAGGCGGTAGGCGGCGGCGCGGCGTTCAGGGAAAAGGTTCGCAAAGTTACGCGCGCGAAGCTTCCCGCCCCGGCGCGGCGTGCGCAGTTTTTCTCCAATGGCAAATGGCACGGCGCGGACGTCTATACGCGCGATATGCTGTTGCCAGGACACAAGGTGAAGGGGCCTGCCATCATCATCGAGCCGCATCAGACGGTTGTGGTGGAGCAAGGCTGGCAGGCAGAGTTGACGGCTAAAGATCATCTCGTGCTGCGCCGGGCGCAGAAACTCAAGCGCAAGCAGGCGATCGGCACCCACGCCGATCCGGTGATGCTCGAAGTGTTCAACAACCTGTTCATGTCGATCGCTGAACAGATGGGCGTGGTGCTGCAGAACACCGCCTATTCGGTGAACATCAAGGAGCGGCTGGATTTTTCGTGTGCGATTTTCGATCCGAACGGTTCGCTGGTCGCCAACGCGCCGCACATGCCGGTGCATCTCGGCTCGATGGACCGTGCTGTCGAGACTATCATCCGCGAGAACAAGGGCAGGATCAAACCGGGCGACGCCTATCTGATCAACGCGCCGTATAACGGCGGTACCCACATTCCCGATCTCACGGTCTGTACGCCGGTGTTCGAATCCCGCTCCCGTCCCCGCAAGCGGGGGACGGTAGGGAGGGCGAAAATTCTATTCTGGGTCGCCTCGCGCGGCCATCACGCCGACATTGGCGGCATTGCGCCGGGCTCGATGTCGCCGATTGCCACGACGATCGACGAGGAAGGCATCTATATCGACAATTTCAAGCTGGTCGATCGCGGCAGATTCCGCGAAGCCGCGCTGCATGATCTGCTGACCAACGCCAAATATCCGGCGCGTAACCCGACGCAGAACATCAACGACCTGAAAGCGCAGATCGCGGCATGCGAAAAGGGCGCGAATGAAATGCGCAAGATGGTCGCGGAATTCGGGCTCAACGTCGTCCACGCCTACATGCGCCACGTGCAGGACAATGCCGCCGAAAGCGTGCGCCGGGTCATAGACCGGCTGCACGACAGCGGGTTCAGCTACGAGGCCGATCAGGGCAACGTGGTCGCGGTGCGGATCACAGTCGACAAGAAAAAGCGCGAGGCAACGGTGGATTTCACCGGCACCTCGCCGCAGCAGGGCACCAATTTCAACGCGCCCGAACCAGTGACGCGCGCCGCGGTGCTCTACGTCTTCCGCGTCATGGTGGATGACGACATTCCGATGAATGCCGGCTGTCTGCAGCCGATCCATATCGTGATTCCGAAAAATTCGATGCTGGCGCCGCGTTACCCGGCGGCGGTCGTCGCCGGCAATGTCGAGGTATCGCAGATGGTCACCGACACGCTGTTCGGCGCGCTTGGCGCGATCGCGGCGGCTCAGGGCACCATGAACAACGTCAATTTTGGCAACGACCAGTATCAGTATTACGAGACTATCTGCTCCGGCTCGCCGGCGGGTCCTGGCTTTCCCGGCACCGACGCTGTGCACACGCACATGACCAACACGCGGCTCACCGATCCGGAGATTCTTGAATTCCGCTACCCGGTGGTGTTGGAGGACTTCCATATTCTCAAAGGCTCCGGCGGCCGCGGCCAGTGGAATGCCGGCGATGGCGTTATTCGGACCATCCGTTTTCTCCGGAAGATGGAATACACCATCCTATCGGGCCACCGCCGCATACCGCCGTTCGGCATGGCCGGCGGCAATGACGGTCAGATCGGCGAAAACTGGGTGCGGCGCAACGACGGCCGGATGGAGCGGCTGAAAGGCGCTGACGCTACGGTTGTGGATGCCGGTGAGGCGATCATCATCCAGACGCCGACGGCGGGCGGCTACGGAGAGCCGAACGCAGGTTCGCGGGGATGAAGACGAAACAGAACGCGCGCCCGCGCGGGCGTTCGCGGCGCCCTCGGTTGGCGGATATCGCGCCTATCCGGCAGTAACATCAGCATGGACGTCGCCGCCGAAGCGCGCGACGTTGCTGCCGGTTGCGCAGGCCTCGCTTAGTGAGTGGCCCGTGCAGCACTCTTCGCCGACCGCGTCATGATGCAGCCGCACGGGACAACGGCGATCATTCCAATGAGAACGACCCACAAGATCGCATCGATCAGCATTACACGCCTCCCTTGTCATCGATCGTGTCGCGGCGGCACAGATTGCGCCGCACGCGCGCTTGACGCCGTCAGTTCGACGTCCGCTGCAGAACGAGAGTTTGGATGTGTATGCTGCCCGCCGACGGCATGTTCGCTGCCTTTGATTTACGGAACGCCGGCAGGCTCCGAGGGCAGCTCTGTGACACAGGATATCACGCTTCGCCGCGCCGACAAAGGGGACGCGATCGAGGGTAATGGGTCAAACTGACCCACGACCTGATCTCAGATATGATCGACGGCAGGTTGCCGCCCTCTCTGCCGTTCATGCCGCTGACCGAGCCGGCGCCGGGCCACGCAGCAAGATGCGGAATATGAGTCCGTGGGTTATCAGCAAAAGCGGGACGAACGTCGTGGGGATGAAATAGGCGGCGCCGAGTTGGCCTGGCAAAAGTCGGCCAGCGTCGCCTTGGTAGAACGCGTTCAATAGATCGACGGTGCCCCAGATGTTGAAGACCCAGACCAGCACGATGCCCGATCGGAGGCGTAATGTTGCCAACGCCAATAGGGCCAGGATCGCGGCGGTGAGATCTCCGAACGCGGCATCGCGCGCGAAGTTGGCCGGGAGTTCTGGCGACACTACGCCCGGAATCAGGAAACACAGTCCTTCGAAGCGAAAGCTGTTCAGGACGAGCAGCGGCTTGAGCGCCTCGATGCGCGATCGCGCCCGCAATTCCGGCCAGATATAGAGGGCAGTGACGACTCCCCATGCGACGAAGCCGAATGCGACGCTTGCTCCAAACAACGCCTGAGCGGGCATGCCGATCTCCTCATGGTTCTAGTGGCCCGCGGCGCCCGCCGCATCCGGTGCCGGCCGGCGCAGCATGATCGCGAGCGGGGCAAACACCGCAAACAGCAGAGCGAGCAGCAGGAACACGTCGGCAAAGGCCATCACCACGCCTTGCTGGTGCACCAGCATGAATAGCTGCTTGAGCGCCATGGCGTGCGCGTCCGAGCCCGGCATGCGCGCGGTCATGCCCTGCAAGGCTTCCATCACCGGCTGCCGCGACCAGGTGATGGCCTCGTGCAGGCGGGCGAAGTGGAGGTCCATGCGATTGTCGAGCACGGTATTGAGTGCCGCCAGCCCGACCGCGCCGCCGAGATTGCGTGTCAGATTGTATAGGCCTGACGCGTTCTTCAGCCGCTCGGGCGGCAGCGTGCCGAGCGCCAGATTGGTGATCGGCACGATGGCGAACATCAGCCCGATGCCGCGCAAGACCTGCGGAAGAAAGACTTGCCAGAAATCCCAGTCCGTCGTGATCGCCGTCAGTTCCCAGTTGCTGAGCGCGAAGATCAGGAAACCGGCGGCAAGCATGATGCGCGGATCGAATTTGGTCGCCATGCGTCCGACCACTGGGGCGGTCAAGAACATGGAAATGCCGGAGACGAACATGACCTTGCCGATCATCAGCGCGTCATAGCCGCGGATCTCGCCGAGATAGACCGGGTAAAGGTAGGTCAGGCCGTAAAGACCGATGCCCAGCACGAAGGAAAAGATGCTGCCAACCGCGAAATTGCGGTCGAGGAACGCGTGCAGGTCGACGATCGGGTTGCGCGCCGTCATCACGCGGATCAGAAAGAGCACCGCGGAGACGCCCGAAATCACCGCCATCAGTGCGACTGTTGAGTCGTCCAGCCAGTCATAGCGCGGTCCATCTTCGAGCACGTATTCGAGTGCGCCAAGGAACAGCGCCATGAAAATGAGGCCGATCCAGTCGAACGTCTCGAACAGCTTGTAATCCGGCCGATCAAAATCGATCAGCGTCAGCGCGGCGATGGTTACGATGATGCCGGGCACGACGTTAATGAAGAACAGCCAGTGCCACGACAGCGCATCGGTCAGATAGCCGCCGACCGTCGGGCCGATGGTCGGAGCCAGCGTCGCGACGAGGCCGATCAGCGGCACCACCACGTTCATGCGCGAACGGGGGAAAATAATATAGGCGGAGGCGAACACCGTCGGCACCATGCCGCCGCCGATGAAGCCTTGCACCGCGCGCCAGAAGATCATCTCGTTCATCGACGAGGTGAAACCACACATCAGGCTGGCGAGGGTGAAGCCTGCGGCAGCAGTGGCAAACATGATGCGCGTACCGAGTGCGCGCGACAGGAAGCCGGAGAGCGGGATGGCGACCACCTCGGCCACCAAATAGGAGGTTTGCACCCAGGTGATCTCGTCGCTCGACGCGGCCAACCCGGCCTGGATCTCGGCGAGCGACGCCGACACCACCTGGATGTCGAGGAACGCCATGAACATGCCGAAGCACATCGCCAGGAACGCGACGAGCCGCACTGGGTCGATGCGATCGGCATCGGCCGGCGCGGGCAGGTCTTGGCTTGGGGTGGTCAGCGTGGCGGCGGCCATAGGCTAAGCTCCGCTCAAGGTTAAGCTCCACTCGAGCTCTGGTGGCGGCTTAGCGTGCGGCTTCGTGTTGCGGCAAAGAGGCAGCGTTCATCGGGTCTTGTCTGGTATTCACGCTGACTACGACCGACATGCCGGGGCGCAGCAGGCCCTTGCCGGCGACGGCTTCGGGCACCCGGATGCGCACAGGCAGCCGCTGCACGATCTTGGTGAAATTGCCGGTCGCATTGTCGGGCGGCAGCAGCGAGAACACCGCGCCGGAAGCAGGCGACAGGCTTTCGATCGAGCCCGTGATGTCGTGCTGCGGCAGCGCGTCGACCGCGATCGACACCCTCTGTCCGGGACGCAGCCGCGCGAGCTGCGTTTCCTTGAAATTGGCGTCGACGTAAACGTTGTCGAGCGGCACCAGGCTCGCAAGCCGTTGCCCCGGCTGCAGATAGTCGCCGACCTGAACGGCGCGGTTGCCGATCACGCCGTCGATCGGCGCGCGGATCACGGTGAACGACAAGTCGCGTTCGGCCTTGGCGAGCGCAGTCTTCAGTTCGGCCAGCGTGTCGATCGCCTCCTGCTGCTGGCCCTTGAGCACCGCGACATTGGCAGTTGCCGATTCGAGCGCCGCCTGGGCGCTCTTCACGCCGGCGAAAGCTTGATCGCGGCTTGCTTGTGTCTGCTCCAGTGTTTGATGGCTGGCATAGTCCTTCGTCGCCAGGAAATTCTGCCGCGCCAGCTCGAGCTCCCAGCGTTTCGCGGAGGCCTTTGCCGAGATAAGCTGCGCCTGAGCCTGCGCAACGGCGGCCTTCTGGGCGTCGATTTGCTGGCCGATCCGCGCGATGGTGGCCTGCTGGGTGGTAACTTTTTCACGTGCGGAATCGGCGGCGAGCTTGTAGTCGCCGTCATCGATCGTGGCGATGATGTCGCCGGTGTGAACCTTGCTGTTGTCGGTGATCAGAACGCGCGCCACGTAGCCCGGCACCTTGGCGGCGAGCGTGGTGTTGTAGGTCTCCACATAGGCGTCGTCGGTCGACACGGTGAAGCGGCCGACGGTCCACCAATCGTAGCCGAACCACACCGCGCCGGCGGCGGCGAGCACTGCGACTGCGCCGAGCGCAAGCTTGCGGCGGCTCAATCGCCGCGGCTGCTTCGCGCTGGGGTCATGGCGGGGATCCTTGCCGGGTGCTGCGGACAGCGCCGGCGCTTCCGCCGCCGGGGGGGACGGCGGCGTCGGGGAGGGGACGCGGGCCTTTGCCGCAGCCCCCGGCAAGGATTGCTCGGCCGCGCCTGGATCGATGCCCGGCGCGCTCTCAATTTCGTTTTCGAGTTCCACAGGCGAAACGGCCTTGGGGCGGCCGGAGGCGCCATCCCAGTCCTGAGTCCAGTCCCGCTTGCGATACATCGGCCGTCTCCATCAATTCCTGCGGTCAAATCGCCATTGACCGAACGGTTCGGTCATTAATAATAGCGGATAGTGGCACTGTCAATATTGACCGAACGGTTCGGTCAAACTATATTGGTGGCCGGAGGAATTCCGTTAGATTTCAGCCGCTTGACGGCGTGGAACTACGAAAAGCGCCAAAAAGGACGACAAAAATGATCGAGCAAGCCACTTTGCCGCGGGCAGCGACCGCGGCAAGCGACGAGGCGAATGCCAAGCGGTGCCAGATCATCGAAGGCGCCCGCGCCGTGTTCCTGGCGCAGGGCTTCGACGCCGCCAGCATGAACGACATCGCCCGCGCTGCCGGCGTCTCGAAGGGCACACTGTACGTCTATTTCGAGAACAAGGAGGAGCTGTTCGAGGCCATCGTCGCGGAGGAGTGCGACGCGCAGGCCGAAGGCATCTTCGATCTCGACCCGAACGATCACGACGTTGGCGCGGTGCTGACACGGCTCGGCATCGCCTATGTCAAATTTTTGTGCCGGCCCGAGAAGGCGTCGGTGATTCGCACCGTGATCGCCATCGCTGACCGCATGCCCGAGGTCGGCCGGCGGTTCTACGAATCCGGACCGGAATGCGGCATCGTGCGGCTTGCCGACTATCTGGCCACGCAGGTCGAGGCCGGCGTGCTCGCTGTCGAAGACTGCAAGATCGCCGCGGCGCAGTTCATGGAGTCGACCCACGCCATGCTGTTCAAGCCGATCGTCTTCAACTTCGCGCCCGCGCCCGCCCAGGGGCAGGTCGAACGCAGCGTCGGCATTGCGGTGAAGGTGTTCCTCGCCGCCTACCGGACGGATTCGCTTCGCTCGTGATGATACCGCCCGGCTACGAATGTTTGCCCGCTTCGCGGTGGACCGAATAGCGCATGTCGGCCTTGTCGCCTTGCCAATAGAACGTGTAGTCGGCCACCACGGTGCCGCCGTCTGGCAGCGGCATCGCGGCGTTGCACACGACTTTATCTTTGCTCGATGAAACGGTCTTGATCGGCGCGTAGCGCACCGGTTCGAGCTTCAGTTGCTTGAGCACTTGGCCAAGCGTCTGCTGCGCCATCGCCGAGTCGCATTCTGGAAGCACCAGACGATCGCGCAGCCCGCGGTAGAGTATCACCCCAGCCACGGCGAGCACCGGAATACCGAGCAGGCGGCCGATCGTGCGATAGGGCTTGTGGCGCGCCGCCGGCCGGGAAGTGGACCACCGTCTGGCGCGGATCGGGGCAGCGGGCTTGTTTGGCGGAGAACTGTCGGAGGTCATCCGCGCCCTCACTCACACGTTCTTGGCGATCTGTTCCGTCATCTTCTTGGCGTCGCCCAAGAGCATCATGGTGTTGTCGCGATAGAACAGCGGATTATCGATGCCGGCATAGCCGGAGGCGAGCGAGCGCTTGTTGAACATCACCGTGCCGGCCTTCCACACCTGCAACACCGGCATGCCGTAGATCGGCGAGGTCTTGTCTTCTTCGGCCGCCGGATTGGTCACGTCGTTGGCGCCGATCACGTAGGCCACGTCGGCCTGCGCGAATTCCGAATTGATGTCCTCGAGCTCGAACACCTCGTCGTAGGGCACGTTGGCCTCGGCCAGCAGCACGTTCATGTGGCCGGGCATGCGGCCGGCCACCGGATGAATCGCGTATTTGACCTCGACGCCTTCAGCTTTCAGTTTGTCGCCCATTTCACGCAGCGCATGCTGTGCCTGCGCCACCGCCATGCCGTAGCCCGGCACGATGATCACCTTCGAGGAATTCTTGAGAATGTAAGCGGCGTCCTCGGCCGAGCCGAGCTTGACCGGCCGCTGTTCGCCGCCCGCGGCAGGGCCCGCGACTTCTCCGCCGAACCCGCCGAGAATGACGGAAATGAACGAGCGATTCATGCCCTTGCACATGATGTAGGACAGGATCGCGCCCGACGAGCCGACCAGCGCACCGGTGATGATGAGCGCGGTGTTCTCCAGCGTGAAGCCGATGCCGGCCGCCGCCCAGCCGGAATACGAATTGAGCATCGAGATCACGACCGGCATGTCGGCGCCGCCGATCGGAATGATGATCAGAATGCCGAGCAGGAACGAGACGGCTGCGATGCCCCAGAAGCCGATGTGCTGCTGCGCCTGGAAGAACCAGACGATCAGCGCAATGAGGCTGATGGCCAGTGCGAGATTGATGACGTGACGGCCCGGCAGCACGATCGGTTTGCCGCTCATGCGTCCGGACAGCTTCAGGAACGCAATCACCGAACCGGTGAAAGTGATGGCGCCGATCGCCACGCCGATCGACATTTCGATCAGGCTCTGGCCGTGGATGGCGCCGACCGTGCCGATCCCGAACGCGGTCGGCGCATAGAGCGCGCCGGCCGCGACCAGCACGGCCGCCATGCCGACCAGCGAGTGGAACGCGGCGACCAGTTCCGGCATCGAGGTCATCGGCACGCGCCGCGCGATTACCGCGCCGGCGCCGCCGCCGATCGCCATGCCGACTACGACCAGAACCCAGGCCGAAAACGAAGCCGGCGGATGCGAGGCAAGCGTGGTGACGATCGCGATCGTCATGCCGATCATGCCGAGCAGATTGCCGCGCCGGCTGGTCTCGGGATTCGACAGGCCGCGCAGCGCCAGGATGAACAGAACGCCGGCGACCAGATAGCAGAGGGCGGTGAGGTCGGCGCTCATTTCTTCTCTTTCCTATGGAACATACTGAGCATGCGCTGCGTCACCAGGAAGCCGCCGAAAATGTTAACCGACGCGAACATGAGCGCGACGAAGCCGAGCGCGCGCGCCCAGATCGGCCCGCCATCGCTCGACACCAGCGCAACGCCGACGGCGAGCAGCGCGCCGACCACGATCACCGAGGAGATGGCGTTGGTCACCGACATCAGCGGGGTGTGCAGCGCCGGCGTCACCGACCACACCACGTAATAGCCGACGAACACGGCGAGGACGAAAATCGACAGCCGGAACACGAACGGATTGACGATCTCGCCTCCCGCCGCCGGCGCGTCGGGTAGCGCTGCCGCCATGGTGTTGACTTGGCTGAGGATCGAAAGAGTGACCATGCGGGGTCTCCATATATTTATTCCCCTCCCCCTTGTGGGGAGGGGTTAGGGGTGGGGGTCGGGAGGTGAACGCGCAAGCATTGACGCATGTGCCCCACCTCACGACCCCCACCCCGCCCTCCCCACAAGGGGGAGGGAAAAGAAACTTACGCTGCGCTTTTTGGCGCGAAATTCGGATGCACGATCGCGCCGTCGCGGGTCAGGGCCGTGGCCTTGACGATGTCGTCGTCCCAGTTGACGGCGAGCGCTTTGGTTTTCTTGTCGATCATGATTTCGAGGAACGCGTAAAGGTTCTTCGCGTAGAGGCTTGATGCCGTTGCGGCGAGCCGGCCCGCTACGTTGCGGTATCCGACGATCTTGACGCCGTTGCGCTCCGCCACCGCGTCGGGCTCGACGCCTTCGACATTGCCGCCGCGCTCGACCGCAAGATCGACGACCACGGAGCCGGGCCGCATCGATTCGACCATGTCCTTCGTGATCAAACGCGGCGCCGGCCGGCCGGGAATCAGCGCGGTCGTGACGACGATGTCCTGCTTCTTGATGTGGTCGGCGACCAAGGCCGCTTGCTTCGCCTGGTAGTCCTTCGACATTTCCTTGGCGTAACCGGCGGCCGTCTCGGCGGCTTTGAATTCCTCGTCCTCGACGGCGATGAACTTGGCGCCAAGGCTCTCGACCTGCTCCTTGGCGGCCGGCCGCACGTCGGTTGCGGTGACGATGGCGCCGAGCCGGCGCGCGGTGGCGATCGCCTGCAGGCCGGCGACACCCGCGCCCATGATGAAGACGCGGGTCGCAGGCACAGTTCCGGCCGCGGTCATCATCATTGGCAACGCGCGGCCGAACTCGGCGGCGGCGTCGATCACGGCACGGTAGCCGGCGAGGTTCGCCTGGCTGGAGAGCACGTCCATTCCCTGGGCGCGGGTGATGCGCGGCAACAACTCCATTGCAAACGCGGTGACGCCCGCGTCCGCCATGGCGCGTAGCGCATCGTCGTGCCCGTACGGGTCCATGATGGCGACGGCGAGCGCGCCTTTCTTCGTGCGGGACAGCGTCGCTTGATCGGGGCGCCGCACCATGAGGACGACATCGGCGCCGTCGAGCGCGTCGGGCGTCACGTTGGCGCCGGCGTCCTTGTAATCGGTGTCGCGGATGCCGGATTTCATACCGGCGCCGGGCTCAATGGCGACTTCGGCGCCAAGGGCGATCATCTTTTTGACGGTCTCGGGGGTTGCCGCCACCCGGGGCTCCGCGGTGTCACTCTCACGCGCGACCGCAATGCGCATTTCGCTCCTCTTTGGGTGAGAAAGCCCCTCGATTGCGGCGGACGCTAAACCGAGCAGAACAGCAACAGCAGGAGCGAGATGACGACCATGACGGCGCTCGGCAGCCGCGAACCGGTGGCGAGGTTATGGCCGGCGATAATGGTGGCCACGATCAAAATGCCGGTCATCACGCCCCAGTGGCCGACGACGGTGCCGATGACGAGCGCGAGCACGACGTTGATGATGTGGCAGATGCCGACCACTGCGAAATGGATGAAGTTTTCGTAGGTCTGCACATGCGCGGGATAATCGTTCCCCGCTGCACTGGCATATTCGACGTCGCCGTGGTCCGCCATCGCATCCTCCAAGCCCGCCCTTGCGCGCCGACTTAGCGTAATCGCGTGTGCAGAGCAACCGGACAGCCGCCATAAGGCGCACTGGGGCGCGCTTGCCGGCCGAACCCCGAATCCCTACTGTCATGTAAAGGATCGCAATAACGGAAACGTACAATGCTGCGCAGAGAGCAGAACGACCTACTCACCCAGACCGGCCCCGGTACGCAGATGGGGCAATTGTTCCGCAGCTATTGGCTGCCAGCGCTACTGGCCGACGAACTGCCCGAAAACGACTGCCCGCCGGTGCGGGTCAAGCTTCTGTCCGAGCGCCTGCTGGCGTTTCGAGATTCGGAGGGCCGGTACGGCCTGATCGACGAGTTCTGCGCCCATCGCGGCGTCTCGCTGTGGTTCGGCCGTAACGAGGAGGGTGGGCTCCGCTGCCCCTATCACGGCTGGAAGTACGACGTCACCGGGCAGTGCATGGACGTGCCATCCGAGCCGGCCGAGAGCGGTTTCTGCAAGAAGGTCAAGCTCACCTCCTATCCGCTGGTGAAACGTGGCGAGGTGCTGTGGGCCTATATGGGGCCGCCCGACAAGAAGCCGCCGCTGCCCGAATGGGAATTCGCGATGGTGCCTCCGGAACAGACCTTCGCGTCGAAGCGAATGCAAGAGTGCAACTGGCTGCAGGCCATGGAAGGCGGCATCGATTCGAGCCATGTGTCGTTTCTGCACCGCGGCGATCTTGGGTCCGATCCGCTGTTCAAGGGCGCAAAGGGCAACCAATACAACCTTTCCGACATGCAGCCGCATTTCGAGGTGGTCGAGATGCCGGGCGGCCTGTTCATCGGCGCACGCCGCAATGCCGAGGACGGCAAATACTATTGGCGCATTACGCCGTGGGTGATGCCGTGCTTCACCATGATCCCGCCGCGCGGCGATCATCCGGTGCACGGCCATTTCTGGGTGCCGATCGACGACGAGAATTGCTGGGCCTGGTCGTACGACTTCCACCCGGTGCGGGCACTGACCAAGGTCGAACTCGACGCCATGAAGGACGGCCAGGGCATCCACTGCAAATACACACCCGGCACGTTCCGGCCGCTCGCCAACAAGGACAACGATTATCTGATCGACCGCGCGGCGCAGAAGGCGGGCAAGACCTATAGCGGCGTTGCCGGCTTCGCCATGCAGGATGCGTCGCTGCAGGAAAGCATGGGTCCGATCTGTGATCGCACCAAGGAAAACCTGGTCTCCACCGACAACGGCATCATCATGGCGCGGCACCGGCTGATGCGCGCCGCCAAGGCGTTGCTCGACAAGGGCACGATCCCGCCCGGCGTCGATCCCGAGCACCAGAAGATCCGCTCATGTTCGGTGGTGCTGCCGCCCGACGTGGCATTCAAGGACGGCGCCAAGGAAGCCTTGAAGTTCAAGCCGGGCATGGCGCAGACCACGGTGTAACGCGCCGGGCAACAGATGACCGAGCCGGGTGGCGCGAGCGAGCGGAACCTGACCGGCGTCTGGAACGGTCTCTATACGTATCGGAACGGCCGCTCGACGTCGTTTGTGGCGACGCTGATCGAGTCCGGCGGCTCGCTGAGTGGGACGACGCATGAGCCGAGCACGACTGCTCCCGGCGCGATGCTGTTGGGCAGTTTCGTCGGTGCGCGCAACGACTCGGCGGTGGCATTCACCAAGACCTATGAGCAGCCCGATGTCTTCCACCGCAGCCCGATCCGCTACGAAGGCGTACTCAACAGCGAAAACACCGAGATCGAGGGGCGCTGGACCATCATGCGGTTCTGGTCCGGGAAGTTTCTGATGGTCCGTTCGCCCGGTCAGACAATGAATGCCGAGCGCAAGGCGTTCGCGCGAATTTAATTCATCTCACCGTCACTTCGACCACCAGGCTCGCCATCGTCACTTCGCCGTCGGTCACGTAGTGATTGACGTGCGCCGGCAGGTGCTGCCCGGCGCGATACGAGACGGTTTCGCCGATGACGCGGATGCTGTTGAGTTCGGTGATGATGAAATCGCGCTCGATATCGGTGTCGGCATCCGTGGCGTGGGTGATCTGAAAGGTGAGGCGGGTCATCGAAAAGCCCGTGTCCTTGGTGCCGGCACCGACCCACAGCACGCGCGCGTCGGGCGGCGGCGGCTTGGTGCTTTGCCAAAATCGCGCGCGGCCTAGACTTGCTTCGTGTGCGAGATCCAAGGCCCAGAAGCGGACATGATGGCGCCGCCGCGGGCTGTTGTTGATGCATTTCTGAAAGCCGATGTCCTGGCCGCGGCCGAACAGAAAGAGCGTGCTGAACGGCGCCGTCGGGTAGGGCGTGTTGAGCACGAACGCGCGGACCATGCGCCACGCGCTCGCGATGCTCAGCCGGTCGGCCTCGAACCAGCCAGCGGCCGCAAACGCAGCGCGCAACTGCGTCAGCGTGCCGACCAGCACGACGTTAACGGGATCACCGGGTAAACCGTCGCCGGTTATCGTGTAGCTCGGCACGCGCTTGCGGCGCAGAATGGCCACGCCAAGATGTACGCTGCGCGGCAGAATCAAGTATGCGCCGATGGCGTAGCTCAGCGCCAGCGCCAGTACCGACGGCGCCCGGTGATCGACCCAGCGGAACACGAACACGATCAGCCAGATCGTGAGAATGCCCAGCCCAAAAACCAGCACGCGCTGGAAAAAGCGAATGAGTGTCCGCAGCATCCCGCCACCCAATAGCGTATTGGACTATGGACTCACCAGTCTAGGATGCGCATGGAAAGCCGGCCGCCGATTTTTTTTCGCAACAATCTCGGAACTGCTAGGTTAAAGTCCACAACTTGATAGTTTCGTCAGTGCTGGCGGAGAGAGCGGTGCGACCGTCGGGCGCAACTGCAACCGAGTTGACGTCACCGGTGTGTCCTGTGAACGTCCGGATCGCCTCGCCGCTTTTCAGGTCCCATAGTCGGAGTGTGTGATCGTTCCCTCCCGAGAGCGCGGTGTGGCCGGCGGGGATGATAGCAACAGAATTAACGTCGCCAGTGTGTCCGGTGAAAGTGCGTATTGCGCTGCCGGATGCCAGCTCCCACGATCGCAATGTCTCGTCGTCACTTGCTGACAGCGCGGTATGACCGTCTGGCGAATATGCAACTGATTCTACGGTTGCGGCATGGCCTGTGAAGCTCCGGATCATGTCGCCGCTGGATAGGTCCCACAGCCGGAGTGTTTTGTCTCCGCTTCCAGACAGGACCGTACGGCCGTCAGGTGCAATTGCGACTGCCCAGACTGTATCGGTATGTCCCGTGAGCGTACGTATCGTGCCGCCACTCGCCAAATCCCAAACCCTAATTGTCCTGTCTTTGCCTCCCGAAACCGCCATCTTGCCGCTGGGAACGAATGCAACACACTGGACACCGTCCTCGTGTCCGGTCAGCAAATGGATTGTTACGCCGCTGGCTAAATCCCAGAGTCTCACTGTCCTATCATCACTGCCCGTCAGGGCGGTTCGCCCGTCAGGTGCGACGGCAACTGACCACACCCAGGATGCATGGCCTGTGAGTGTTCGGACCGTTGCAGCTTGGGCTAGGTCCCAAAGTCGTACCGTCTTGTCGTCGCTTCCTGACACTGCCCTGCGCCCGTCTGGAGTGAATGCGATCGACTCCACCGGAGCAGTATGGCCTGTGAAAGTCCTTAGCAGAAAGCTTGGAGTGGGAGGAATCGGCGGCACGGGCCGGGCATTTGAAGTTGCGTCGTGGCGGTGTAAATCGGTTTCGAGGCGCTGATACGCAAACGTGGCAATAGCGGTTGCAACCCCCGCTCCAATTGCGCTCCCACCGATTAATATCGCTCGTCGTGATGAGTCTTTAGAGATTGGTCGCGCAGCCGTTATCTTAGCATTGTGTTGTTCATCGAGTGGGTATCGGGGTTTCGCTCCTGTGCGAACTGCAACGTTCCGATTATTTGGGTTGCCTCTTGAGATTTTGTCTTCGTGCCGTTCTTGTTCCGTTTGAGATTTCTCTGCCGATTCCTGCTGTCGTTGCTCCGATGGGATCATGGGCCGGTGCAATGCTTCGTGGATATCGTCGCAAAAGCTGGCAATGTCTTCTCGCATCGCGGGCGTGTGGGATTCCGAATGCCGGAATGCCCGCCAATCCACATATTGGCGAATGGCAATAACGGACAGGACAGGATGACCGCGCCATTGTGACTCGTCGGCTAGCGCCGCTACCGGAACGTAGAGGATCGGAAATATGAGATCTTCGCGGCCGAGTGCATCTTCGCGTTCCAGAAAAGCTTCGAATTCGAATTTGCAGTAATCGCTGTTAACTGCTCGCGGGGTAATGATCGGTACGAAGAATATGGATTGTTCGATTGCCGACCGGATTTCCGATTCCCATAATTGGCCTGGCGCTATTGCCTCTTTATCCTGCCATAGCTTGAAGGTGCTGCTCGGTCGACCAAGTTGGGCACCTAATTCGCGTTGGATGCCTTCACGTAGCGCCGACAACCGTCCCTTGTAAGACTCGTCGTCTTCACGTGAGTAGCTGAAGAAGCCGCAAACGTGGGAAAGATGTGCCAACGCTGACATTGGGTGCCCAGCCAATCGTGGGAAGCAGGCCCGAAATCGGGCAAAAGTAGCACAAATTCTACTCGCGCAAGCGTGGCCCTTCGAAATTTTGCTCGGCATCGGTTAGGCGCAAGTTGCTCGACCTCCATCTTTTCGGTCGCTTCTGAGGCTGACGCCGGCGTCTAAATCTCGCCTGCGTCGTTCTGCGTCACCGCGTTCCGTCCCGCAATAAAACCCTGGCAGGCGGCGCGCGGCAAGCCGTGCATTGAAAAGCCGCCCGCCGATTCGCCGCCGCAATAGAGGCCCGGGATGACCTCGCCCTTCATATCGATCACTTGGCAGCGCGCATTGATGCGCAAGCCGGCGCGGGTGTCGTGGATCACTGGCGTTGCCCAGGCGGCGTGGAACGGCGGCTTGGCGATCTTATAGCGCGGCGTGGGTTTGCCGAAATCGGCGTCCTTACCGGCGTCGACGAAGGCGTTGTAGCGCTCGACCGTGGCGCGGAGATTTTGCGGCGGCAGCGGCACGCGCTGGTATTTCATCACGATCTTGCTCGCCAATTCGTCGAGCGAATCCGCGCTGAAAAAGAGTCCGGCGGCGCTGTCGACGTGCGGTGGAGTTGGATTCCACTTTTCTCGCGCGCAAGCCTCTGCATCGAAGATCGCCCAGATCGGGCCGCCGCCGTTGTGGCCGTCGCTGATGCCGGCCAACGCCGCATTGATGAAATTGTTCGGATTGTAGTTGCGGTTCTTGGCGTTGAGATAGCTGCCCGGCTCGTACGGATCGACGGTCTTGTAGCTCGAATAGGTGAAATGGTGGCCGGTCTCGTCATAGAAGCGCCGGCCCAGCATGTTGACCAGGATCACGTCCTGCCAGTCCTTGACCGCGAGCCCGATCGCGCGGGCCTTGGCGAACACTTCGCTGTCCGGATACCAGCGCACATTCACATAGCCGTACTGGCAGCCGATGGCGCCCGGCTTGGTGATGCCGGAACCGAATTCGCCGGTGTAGTTGAACGCGCCCCACAGCGCCGCGCCGACGTCCATGGCGGCAAGTTCGCCGCTGGCATCCTGATCGGACCACGGCATGCCGGCGAGTCCGCAATATTCCTCGGTGAGCCGCGAATCGAACATGCGGCGGAAATTGACGTTGCCGGTCGAGCCGCCGGTGGCGACGATCACGGCCTTGCGGGCGTGAAAGTTGCGTGTTGCGCCCCTGTGCTCGACGGCAAGGCCGGTGACGCGGCCGGATTTCGGCGTCTCACGGTGGATCGCCGTCATGCGGTGTTCGAGCAGAATCTCGACGCCGGCCTTGCGCGCGGCGGCTTCGAGCGGGCGGATCAGGCCGGCGCCGGCCCTGATCTCGTCGTCGTCGGGCGCGGCCGGTCCGCCGGTATGCACCATCGGCCAGTCCTCGACCGAGATCTGCATGGTGCGCAGCGAGGAAGCGCCGATCTCATGGCCGACGCTGTTCGGCTTGCGGTCGATGACTTTCACGCCGTGCGCCAGCAGAAATTCGAAGGTCGGCACGCTGTTGTCGGCAAACGCGCGGATGATCTCGCGGTCGTTATACCGGTAGGGCGGAAAGCCGTTCGGTTCGACCACGGACCAGTCGGTCAGATCGTTGAAGAATAGATCGGGTGAATCCGCGATGCCGTGTTTCTTCTGGTACGACGTGCCGCCGCCGAGCGGGAGATTGCCGCCCGAGGTGATGGCGTGGCCGCCGACGTGATTTTCGGCCTCGACCATGATGACCGACGCGCCCGCTTCGCGGGCGACGATCGCGGCCGGAAATCCGGTCGCGCCCGTGCCGATCACGACAACGTCGGTTTCTCGGTCCCACGTCTCCACGCTCATCAGTCCCCTCGATGCTCAATGCCGTGAACCGTCACCCTGGATGACGGTTAGTAATCAGAGACTAACAGCAATCCAAGTTTTGTGTCATGGGAGGCGGATCGCCACACGAGGACTTGTCATGCCGGATTTCGTCGCCACCCATCGGCTCACCGAGGACGCGAACCTGAAGATGCTGCAGGCCGGCGTCGCCAAGGCGAATGCGCTCAATTGCAAGGTCTCGCTGGCGGTGGTGGACGCGAGCTGCCGGCTGATCGCGTTCCTGATGATGGATGGCGCGCGGCATTTCTCGATCATCACCACCAGGCGCAAGGCCATCACCGCAGCGTCGCAGCGGCAGCCGACCGGCTATGCGCCCGAAGAGAACGCGCTGTCGATGGCGGTGCGCATGGGCGACTTCACCAATGTGCCGGGCGGCTTTCCGATCACGCTTGACGGCCAGGTGATCGGCGCGGTCGCCGCCGGCGGCGCCAAGATCGAGCAGGATGTCGAAGTGGCGAAAGCGGCGCTGGCGGCGCTTGGGCTGTAGCCTGGATTGAGCGAAGCGAAATCCGGGAGCGGCTTTGCCATCCAATCCCGGCTTTCGCTTCGCTCAAGCCAGGCTGCGACACGCTCAATACCCGCGTTTCCGATCCACCGCCTGCGCGAGTGGATGGCCGGCGCGAAAGTCGCGGATGATCGCGCAGATGCGTGCTGCAACGTCCTCGGGCACGAGCCGGCGCGCCACATGCGGCATCACCGTGATCTTCGAATGCCGCCACAGCGGGCTGTCCTTCGGCAGCGGCTCGACCGGGTAAACGTCGAGCGTCGCCGCGGCGAGATGGCCGGAATCGAGCGCCGCGATCAGGTCCGCTTCAACGAGGTGGTCGCCGCGGCCGAGATTGATGAACGCCGCGCCCGCCGGCAGCGCCTTGAGCGTCGCGGCGTTAACGATGCCGTGGGTCTGTGGTGTGAGCGGCAGGAGATTCAACAGGATTTCGCTGCGCGCCAGGAACGCGTTGAACTGCTCGCGGCCGCTGAAGATTTCAATCTCGTCGGCCGAACGCGGCTGCCGTACCCAGCCAGCGACCGGAAAGCCAATCGCCGCGAGCGTCTTGGCGATTGCAAGCCCGACCGAACCCAGTCCCATGATGCCGACCGGCCGCTCGCGCGCCGGCTTGATCGGCCGTCTGATCCATTCGCAGCGCTGCTGCGCCTGCACATAGTCCGGCATGTAACGATGGTGGCGCAGCACATGCAGCAGCGCCGTTTCGTTCATCATCGTGTCGCCGTCGGGGTCGGCTGTGCGCGCGATTGGTACGGCCGGCAGGGCGGGATCGCTCAACAGCGTGTCGACGCCCGCGGTCAGCGACAGAATGAGACGCAGATTGAAAAATTTCGCCAGCGCACCGGGCGGCATCGATCCGACCGCCGCCATGTCGATCGCTGCGGGGTCGCCGAACTCGGGCCAGACGCGCACTTCCAGTTCAGGCATTGCGGCCGCAAAGGCGCGCCGCCACACGTCGCCGGTGCCGGGCTGTGGCGCGAGGAGAAGGGCCATGCTTAGGCCGGGCTGAGTTCGCGCATCTTGTCGCGCGCTGCCTTCACCGCCTTGATGATGTTTTGGTAGCCGGTGCAGCGGCAGAGATTCGAGGCCAGTACGTCGATCAGCTCTTCGTCGTCGATCTGCGGGTTCTTCTCCAGCGCATTGGTGGCAAGCATCAGGAAACCGGGCGTGCAATAGCCGCATTGCAGGCCGTGATTGTCGATGAAGGCCTGCTGCAGCACCGAGAGTTTTTCGCCGTCGGCCAGACCCTCGACGGTACGGATTTTCTTGCCGGCCGCCTGCACGGCGAACATCAGGCACGAGCGCACCGCCTCGTCGTTGACGATGACCGTGCAGGTGCCGCAGACGCCATGCTCGCAGCCGATATGCGTGCCGGTCTGGCCGCAATCGTCGCGGATGGCGTCGACCAGCGTTTTGCGCGCCTCGACGCGGATCGGGTAATCGCGGCCGTTGATGGTGAGCGTGATGTCGAATTTTTCTGTCATGTTGCTTTCTTTCCCCTCCCCCCTTGTGGGGAGGGGTCAGGGGTGGGGGTCGAGAGGCAATCTACAATCGTCGACGCTTGCGCGTCACCTCCCGACCCCCACCCCTCCCCACAAGGGGCAGGGAGAAGTTACTTCGGTAAAACGTCCGCAAACTTCTTGCGCACGAGGTCGTCGACTTCCTTGCTCGAGCGGACCACGACCGGGAAGGTGTCGCGGCGCCGGAACGGCTTGCAGGCATCGATGACGACGCGGGCGTTGCGCGGATCGTCGCTCGCGTAAGCCATCGGATCGAGCGCGGTCGACCAGCAGCCGCGCAGCGTCTCCATACCCTCGCGCGGATCGAACCGCGTGCACATCGCCCAGATCACCTTATCCATGTCGGCCGGATCGATGTCGTCGTCGACCACGATGACGAAACGATTGGCGTAGGCGCCGGCGTGGCATTGCGAGGCAATCAGGCCAGCCTGTTTGGCGTGGCCGGCATATTGCTGCTTGATCGCGACGGTGAGCCACAGCCGGCTGCCGCCGGCCGCATGCGCCCACACGCCTTTGACCTCGGGCACGCCCGCAGCTTCGAGCTGATTCCACACCGCGCCGGCCCGGTAGGTGCCGCGATAGAACGAATCGTCATCGGGCGGGATGCCCGGAATGGCGCCGAGCAGGATCGGGTCGTCGCGGTGCATGAAGGTTTCGATGCGGATCACCGGCTCCTTCTTCAGGCCGCCGGCGTAATAGCCGGTCCATTCGCCGAGCGGGCCTTCGTCGCGCAGTTCGTTCGGATGAATGAAGCCCTCGAAGGCGATCTCTGCGTGCGCCGGAATCGGCAGCCCGGTACGCGGCCCGGCGATGACCTCGATCGGCTCGCCGATGAGGCCGCCGGCGACGTCGTACTCGTTCTTGCCAAAGGGGATTTCGAGACCGGCGATCATGAACTGCGCCGGGTGCATGCCGCACACCACCGCGATCGGACACGGCTCGCCGCGCTCGTGATAGCGGCGCTTGATGATGTCGCCGTGCTTGCCCTTGGAGAACATCACGGTCGCGACGTTGGGCTCGTGCGCCTGCACGCGATAGGCGCCGTAATTGATCCAGCCGGAATCCGGATCGCGCATGATCACCATGTCGCCGGTGCCGATGTAGTAGCCGCCGTCGTGTTCGTGCCAGCGCGGCACCGGAATCTTGAAAATGTCGATGTCTTTGCCGGTGTGGACGTTCTCGAGCAGCGGCCCGTCCTTGACCGTGACCGGCGCGATGGCGCGCGCCTCCTTCATGGTGCGGCGCCAGTAATGCACCAGTTCGACGGCGCTGGCGTCGGGATCGAGCCCGAGCGTGATGTTGATGCGCCTTACCGAGGTGAGAATGTTGGCGAGGATGCGCCGGCCGCGCGGAAATCCCGGAACGTCGTCGAACAGCACCGCCTTGTTGCCAATGCGGCGCTGATAGATGTCGACGATGCCGCCGATTTCCTTCTCACGCTCGGCGCCCGTGATGTCCTGCAGTTCGCCGTTGGCGCGCAATTGCGCGATCCAGGCGCGCAGGTCCTGCTTAGCGCTCGTTGAAGCCTGATTCTTCGAGGCTTGTTTTGCTGTGCGTGTTTTGACTGGGGCGTCCATTTTTCCGTCATCACCGGGCTTGACCCGGTGATCCATGCGAGGTGTTGCTACCGCAAGCCTTAACGGTAGGGTTCTCAAGCACCATATCGCAGCATCGATTGTCGGCATAGCTAGGGCGGCCACAAGGGCCGCCCCTACGTCACAGCTCGTAGGGGCGACCCTCGTGGTCGCCCTCGTAACGTCACATATCCAGCACGAGCCGCTCGGTGGCGCAGCCGCAGCAGCAGATCATCACCTTGTCGTTCGATGCCTGCTCTTCTTCGGAGAGCACCGAGTCGTGGTGGATCGGAATGCCCGATATGACCTTGGTTTCGCAGGCGCCGCAGATGCCGAGCTCGCACGAATAATCGACGTCGACGCCGGCCTGGAACAGCACTTCGAGAACCTTCTGGCCCTCGGGAATGAAATATTCCTCGCCGGAGCGCGCCAGTTCGACCCAGAAGCCGCCGAGCTTGGACTCCTGCCCCGCCGCGTCTTCCTTCGGGGTGAAATACTCGACGTGGATAAGGTTGCGCGGCCGGCTTGCGGTCGCGGCCTCGAAGGCCTTGAGCATCGGGTTTGGGCCGCAGCAGTAAAGGTGCGCGCTTGCCGGAATTTCGGCGACGGCCTTGGCGATGTCGAGCACGCCGCCGCCTTGGTCGTCGAAATGCAGGTGGCGGAATTTCGGGTCGAACTTTTCCAGCGTGTCGAGGAACGCCATGTCGCCGCGCGACCGGCACGCATAATAGAGCTTCCACGAGCGGCCGAGGGCTGCGAGCTGCTGCGCCATGCACCAGATCGGCGTGATGCCGATGCCGCCGGCAAACAGCACGACGTGTTCGGCGTCTTCCACGAGTGGGAAATTGTTGCGCGGCGCGCTGATCTTGATCTTGTCGCCGACTTTCATTTCGTCGACGATATAGCGCGAGCCGCCGCGGCTGTTTTCGTCGCGCTTGACGCCGACCGCGTAGCTGTCGGGATTGTCGTCCGCCGGACGGACCAGCGAGAATTGCCGCAGCATTCCATTCGGCAGGTGCAGGTCGATATGCGCGCCGGGCTTGTAGGGCGGCAGCTTCGCGCCGTCGAGGCGCGCGAACGTGTAAAGCTTAGTGTCGCGTGCGACGTCGTCGATCTTGATCAGGCGCGCGTCAATCAGGCCGGAATGCGGTTCCGGCAGGTGCGTGCTGGCTGTGGTTGCGGTGTCCATGCGAGCCTTAGATAGGCGGCCGAGGTGCGGTTCCGCAACCTGGATTTCCAACCGCGATTGTAGGGGCACCCCTTGTGGGTGCCCGAGGCTCTCGGCGCCCGGAGGGTGGGCGGCCACAAGGGCCGCCCCTACGGTTCCGCCTTACGCACCGACTCTTCCGGCATCATATCGCCGCGCTGGCGGGCGAGCGTCTCCCGGCCGGTGACCTCCCAGTCGCCGGCCGTGGCGCGTTGAGCGAACGTCTCCCAGCGCTCGATCCAGTCGCCGAGCTGATAACCGTGCCAAGGTGAGGTTACGGTCAGCGGATGCAGGCCGAGCTGCTCCCACAGCGCGCGCGCATGGTCCATATGCTCGCGTGTCGGCAGCGCGAGCGGCGGCATCGGCCGCTTGCGGGTGGCGTCGATCAGCATGCTGGAATCGGACTGATCCGGCCCGTATTGCGCGCCCTGCACGCCGCCCCGGTAAGGCACGAGCTGCACGTCTTCGCGTGGATTGGAGCGATAGGCGAGCGACCACAGCACCGCATCGACGCTCGCCGGATCGATATCGTCACTCACCGCCACGACGATCTTGCCGCAATTCGACATCAGCGACGAAGCGCCGTGCAGTGCGCGCCAGACTTCGGTGCGCGGCGTGCCGTAGGCGATCTGCAGGAACAGCACCGGCCGCAGATTGGTGAGCCGCTCGTGCATCGCGACGCGGCGCACGCCCTTGATCGACAGCCCGTCACGCAGATGCGCGAGGAACAATGGCTCGTAGGCGACCTTTTTGATGACGCTCGATTCGCTCGGCGTGACCTGGCTGATGATCGAGCAGAACACCGGCTTGTTCTTGCGCGTGATCGCGGTGACCTGCATCGGCATGTTGTAGGCTTCGAGCGCCACGTAGCCGTTGCTTTCGCCGAACGGCGCCTCGGGTTCGAGCACCTGCGGATCGATCAGCCCCTCGATGACGATTTCGGCGTCGGCGGGGACGACCAGATCAACGGTCTTGCATTTCACGGTGCGGATCGGTTCGCCGGCTAAGCCTCCGGCGACTCCGAGTTCGTCAAGATCGATGGCGAGCTTTTGCGGGCCGGTGAACACCACCACTGGTGCCGCGCCGATCACGATGGCGATCGGCATCGGCTGTTTGCGCTCGCGGTATTTGAGCCAGTGCAGAAATCCGCCGGCGCCGGTCGCCTCGCGCGCCACCATGCGGACCGCGAGGCGGTCGGCGGCTTTGAGCGCGGCCCGGTAGGTGCCCATGTTCTGCACGCCGCTGTCCGGATCGCGGGTAATGCACAGCGTCGCGGTGAGATACGGCGCCGAGTCGAAGCCGGGGGTCGATACCGGCACAGGCAGCGCTGCGAGGCCGCCCGGCGCTTTCAGAGCGTCGCCGGTGATCACGACTTCCTGGCACGGCGCGGCATTGACCACGACCGGCGCGATCGGATTGGCGATCGCGTGCATCCAGGCTTCGCCGATCTCTTCGACCTTGCGGCCCATGCCGGCCGCGTAGATCTCCGGCGATGCGGCCAGCGCGCCGACCACGACCGGGATGTCGTATTTGCGGCCCTTGGCGTCGGTGACGTTGGTGAATATGAAGGCGCGGCGCTTGCCTTCCGGCACGCCGCCGACGAACTGCCAGCGCACCAGCGGGTGCAGCTCGGTGTCTTTGTTGATCGGTGTGTCGATCCGCTGCACGAGGCCCGAGGCCTCAAGCGCGGCGAGGTGCTCCTGAAAGTCGAGGCTGGGTCCGGAGCGAGTGGCGGCCTTGCGGCGCAGGTCGTCGGCTTGGTCGAGCATTTTCTTGGACGTCCTTATTGGGGCGCCGAGCGTATCACAGCATCTGGGCTGGGTGGACTCGGTTACGGATTGCCGTGGCGAACTGCGCCAGCGCTGCCGCTTCGTAGCGCCGTCCCGCAGTTGCGCCCCATACCGGCTTCGGCCACAGCAGATCGCCGACGCGCCGTGCGACAACGTGAATGTGAAGCTGCGGTACCACGTTGCCGATCGCCGCAACGTTGAGTTTGTCGCAACGCGTTTCGTCCTTGAGCGCGCGCGAAACCGTCGCGATTTCATCCATCAGCAGCCCTTGCTCGCTGCCGAGATCGATCATGTCGCGCGCCCCGGCGCGCCGCGGCACCAAGATGAGCCACGGAAAGTCGGCATCGTTCATGGCCAGAATCAGCGACAGCGACAGATCGCAGACCGCGCCAGTATCAGCGGCGAGCTGAGGATGAAGCGACCAGCCGGTTTCGTTCATTGTCGTCTCGAACAGCGAGATCGGCAGTGAACTCTTTCGTCGCTGCGCTTTCAATGTATTCCGCGAGCACGCGCCCGATGATCACGACGACAGGCCCGGACGGCGGCTCGGCCGCGAGCCGCGCCGGAAGGTCGGCGATCGTTGCGGCGACGATGTGCTCATCGGGACGCGTCGCACGTTCGACCGCGACGGCCGGCGTCTGCGGATCGAGACCCGCCTGCACGGCGCGGTCAACAAGCTCGGGCAGGGTTTTGACCGGCATGTAGACGACGGTCGTGACCGCCGGATCGGCGACGCTCGCCCAATCGGTATCGGCCGGCAGTTTGCCGTCGCGGCCATTGTTGGTGGTGGCATGCCCGGTAATGTATTGCACGCGGCGGGCCTGGGCGCGGCGAGTGAGCGAGACCAGGAGCCGGCTCGCGGCGCCCTGTGCGGTGGTGATGCCGGGCACGACGTCGATCGAAAGTCCCGCCGCGCGGCAGGCGGCGATTTCCTCGTCGGCGCGGCCGAAAATCATCGGGTCGCCGCCCTTGAGCCGCACCACGCGGCGGCCGGCCTTGGCGAGCGAGATCATCAGCGCGTTGATGTCGTCCTGTTTGCATGACGGCGCGTGGCCGGTTTTGCCGACCAGCATTTTCTTTGCCTCACGACGCGCGAAATCGAGCACGTCGCGCGAGACGAGATCGTCGAACAAAATGACGTCGGCGGATTGCAACGCGCGCACGGCGCGCAGCGTCAGCAATTCGGGATCGCCCGGACCGGCGCCGACAAGCGTGACCGATCCGCTCTGCGGATCGGCGGCGGGCTGCAGCAGCGCGGCGAGATTGGCCTCGGCCGGCGCGGTGTCAGGCGCCGCGACTGCGCGTGCGGTGAAGCGTTCCCAGAGATTGCGCCGTGCGCGAAACGGCAGGCCGAGCGCCTGCACGCGCGGACGCCAGTTGCGGGCGGCTTCGGCCCAACGTGCGAATCCTTTCGGGATCAGCGCCTCGATCTTGGCGCGAATAACCTGACCGAACACCGGCGCAGCGCCGTCGGTTGAGATGCCGATGACGAGCGGCGAGCGGTTGACGATGGCGCCGAACGAAAAATCGCAGAATGCCGGACGGTCGATGACATTGACCGGCACGCCTGCGGCGCGTGCGGCGGCGGCGAATTGCGCAGCTTCGGTCTCGTCCGCGCAGTCGGCGACCGCGACGGCAGCGCCAGCAAAATCTTCATTCGTCCAGCGGCGGCGATGAAGTGCGATGACGCCGTTAGGCGGAGCCGCAACGAGCGCCAGCATGGCGTCCCTGGCATCCGCCGCAAAAACGTCGACCCGGGCACCGGTAGCGGAGAGCAGTTCGGCCTTCCAGGTGGCAGCCGGGCTCCCGCCGGCTACCAGAGCGCGCTTGCCGTCGAGTGCATAAAAAACAGGCAGTCGCGCGAGCGCCCCTATCCGAGGCGAGCACAGATCGGTCGGCAACCGGCTCATACGGATAATCCCGACATCGCCATGCGGATAGAATTATTTCCTTTCGACGGCAAGCGCTTGCCGAAATTTTGAAATATTTCGTCCACTCTGGGCGCAAACATAGAAAAATAATCCGATCATCGCAAGCGAAGCAACTGCGTCCGACTGCGACGCTGCCCAATGCTTATTCAAGCCGTATGCCAACGGAGCCTGGCCAGAAACTTGGCGGGCGCCCGACGGGATTCCGCCGGGCGCCCTTAAGTTAAGCGTCAGTCTGCCTGTAAGCCGGGTTCTGGATGGCTTGCGGGCGCGAGCCCGCAGGCGTGACGGCCATTCCTCTGGGACGCCGGTTGCCCGGCGCCTCTAGCAACCTACCCGGACGGCGGGGTCTAGACAGAACCCCGAAGTACCCTTGCGCTTTTGACGCAAAAGCCTTCGCGCCGTCCCTATTCGGTCTTGCTCCCGGTGGGGTTTGCCGTGCCGCCGGCGTTGCCGCCGGCGCGGTGCGCTCTTACCGCACCGTTTCACCCTTACCGCGCCCCCTCCCACCCGCTCCCCCGCAAGCGGGGGAGAGTAGGGTGGGGGAACGGCGGTCTGTTCTCTGTGGCACTTTCCCTGGGTTCGCACCCGCCGGACGTTATCCGGCACCGTTTGTCCATGGAGCCCGGACTTTCCTCCCCGGCCACCTTTCGGTGAGCGCCGGAGCGGCCGTCCGGCCGACTGACGAACACAGGGATGGAGACGCTGCCCGCCGCCGTCAAGGGGCGTGGGCGGCAACGATGCGTTCAAAGGCTCGCACGCGCGCCGCCATGTTGCGCGGCCGGTTACGATGCGCGAGCACTTCGTCCAGCGTCGTCAGCGTCGACACATCGGCGACGCCATCGACGCGCTGCGGCCGGAAATGGCGCTGGAATGCGACCACAACGTCATGCGTCGTTGAATCGAACATGCCGTTGGTCGGAATGCCGTAGCCGAACTCACCGAGCGATTTCTGCAACGACGCGACCGCTTCGCCGCGATCGCCGAGCGAGAGCACCGAACTCTCAGTAATTGGCGCAGGGCTCACCCAATGACCGACGCCTGAGTCGTGGAGCACGCGCCACGGAAATTTTTCGCCGGGATCCTGCTTGCGCGACGGCGCGACATCCGAATGCGCCAGCACGCGTGTCGGGGCGATCGAGTGCCGAGTGAAGATGCTGCGGCACAACGCCGTCACCGCCGCGACTTGCCGGGCTGGAAACTCCGGATAACCGTAAGCGTGGCCCGGATTGACGATTTCAATGCCGATCGAGCAGGAATTGATATCGTTTTCACCGGCCCAAAACGCCGCGCCTGCGTGCCAGGCGCGATGGCTTTCCTCGACCAACTGCACGATGCGGCCGTCTTCGAAGACGAAATAGTGCGATGACACTTCGCTGCCGCGGCTGGTTAACAGCAAGAGCGCGGCGTCGGCGTCCTGCATGCCGGTGTAGTGCAGCACAATCATATCGGGCCGGCGGCCGTCCTTGCGCTCGCCGAAATTGGGCGAAGGCACGACGTCGGCAACGACGCAAGAATCCGCCAGAAACGCACCACTCACCATGCCGCGACTTTAGGTTACCAGGTGTCGCACACAAGCCGATTCGCGGCTTGGCGCGAGTACCTGTGGAAAAAGGCAACATGCGTTGCTCCGGTGCAACGCAGATGTCGAGCGTGCGACGAGCAGATGTCGGTGCGCGACCACGGACAACTCGGCCGCATGTGCGAGGTGCCGCGCACGCTCTCATTGCGCCACCGCTCCGGCGCGGAGGCAGGTGTGGCTCGATGCCGTTGCGCGCTTCGGCGTCGCGTTTTTCACCATTCTTTAAGCTTGACGCTCGCTAATCAAAATCGAGGAAAGCTGCGCACTCGGCGCATCCGCCGCGTTGACGCCCATGTAGTCCCATGATAGCCCAAAATATCCCAATTCCGGCTGATCTTCCGGCTCCGGGCCGACGGCGGCGCTTGCGATTGGGGACCCCAGGCGGTGCGCCGCTTGAAGAGGGGCGAGATGGACCGGTTTGTGTCCCACTATGTGCTCCGTCTGGACGCCAAGGGACGGGTTTCGGTCCCGGCCTCATTCCGCGCAGTGCTGGCGCGCGACGGCTTCGACGGCCTCTACTGTTATCCGGCGCTCGACCGGCCGGCGCTCGATGCCGGCGGCTACGCCTTGCTGAGCGAGATCGACGCGCTGACCGCGGGCTTTCAGCCCTATTCGGATCAACGCGAGCAATTTGCGCTGGCGCTTTATGGGACCAGCGAGACGTTGAAGATCGACGGCGAAGGCCGCGTCGTACTGACCGACACGCTCAAAGACCACGCGGGTATCACCGACACGGTCACGTTCGTTGGTCTCGGTCACAAATTTCGAATCTGGGAGCCTGGCCGCTTTCGCACGGAACTCGCGGAGGCCACCGAGAAGGTCCGTGCTTTCAAGCAGGAGCTGGGCACCCGGATGATGGCAGCGGCAGCAGTTCCAAAACCGCTAGGAGCACGGGAATGATGACGGGCAGTGGCAGCTCTGCTGTCGCTGGCGGACTGGCTCGTCATGTTCCCGTGCTCGTCCATCGCGCCATCGAATGGCTCAACGTGCGCGATGGCGACCTCTACATCGACGCCACATTCGGCGCCGGCGGCTTTTCGCGCGCAATTCTGGCCACGCCGGGCGCGCGGGTGATCGGCGTCGACCGCGACCAGAGCGCCATCGCGCGCGGCGCCGATCTCGTCGAACAGGCGCAGGGGCGGCTCGAACTGGTCGAGGATCGTTTCTCCAACCTGCAGTCGGTCGTAGGTCAGGACGCCGGCGCCGCGGTCGACGGCGTCGTGTTTGACGTCGGCGTGTCGTCCATGCAACTCGACGAGGCCGATCGCGGCTTCTCGTTCCGGCTCGACGGGCCGCTCGATATGCGCATGGGGAGCGACGGTCCCACCGCAGCCGATGTCATCGCCCACGGCGGTGAACGCGATCTCGCCGCCATCATTGCGATCCTGGGCGAGGAACACCACGCCCGCTCCATCGCGCGCGTCATCGTCAGGGCGCGGCAAGAGCGAGTTATTGACACGACACGGGCGCTCGCCGAACTCATCGCGCGCGCCGCGCCGGCGCGACCGGGCGCAATTCATCCTGCGACCCGCACGTTTCAGGCGCTGCGGATTTTCGTCAACGACGAACTCGGCGAGCTTGCCAACGGTCTCGCCGCCGCCGAGCACGTGCTGAAGCCTGCGGGTCGACTCGTGGTGATCGCCTTCCACTCGCTCGAAGACCGCATCGTCAAGAATTTCCTGCTGGAGCGGAGCCGCGCGCCGGCATCCTCCCGGCATCGGCCGCTCACTCCGGCTCCGCCGCCGACATTCCAGGTGCTGACGCGACGGCCGGAGACGCCGGACGAAACCGAAATCGCCGCCAATCCGCGCGCCCGCTCAGCCAAGCTGCGCGCTGCGGAGCGAACCGGCGCCCCGGCGCGCATCGCCGATGTCGAATCTTTGCTGCCGCGCCTGCCGTCGCTCGACGCCATCGTTCGGGGACGCCCATGATCTTGCGCATCCTCAATCTCGTCTTGATCGGCGCGCTCGTGCTGGCCGCCGCCTACGTCTATCGCATCAAGTTCGAAGCGACGGTTCAGGCCGAACACCTCGCCAAACTGCGCGATCAGGTACGGCACGAGCGCGACAAGATCGCCGCCTTGCGGGCGCATTGGGGCGAGCTTGACGATCCTGCCCGCGTCCAGGATCTCGCGAAGCGTTTTCTCAAGTTGCAGCCAGTCGCGCCGACTCAATTCGACACCCTTGATCATTTGCCGGATCAGCCGCCGGATTACATGCGGCCGGGCAGCAAGGATCCGATCGGCGGCATGATCGAGCATCTGGAAGTGCCGCTCGAAGTGACGGGCAGCATTCCGCGGGATGGTGCGACGCCGCAGACATCTGACAACACCACAACGCCACCGGCAGCAGCGCCGGCACAATCCGGAGCGGGCAGCGAATGAGCGCGATTGCGGAACCGATTGCGGAAGCCTTGCCGGTCGCGCCCGCCGAGCCATGGCTGCGGCGATTCAAGCGCGTCATGTTCTACGGGCGCAACGTCGACCGCAGCGCCAAGGCGCGTGCGCGGGTAGGCTTGGCAATCGTTGGCTTCGTCGTCGTTTACGGCATCATCGCGTTGCGCCTTGTCCTGTTCGGGATCATTTCCGACAGCCGCACGCCACAGCGGATCATCGTCGACGATGCGGTCGCGACCGCGCGTCCGGACATCCGCGATCGCAATGGCGAGATCCTGGCAATCGACGTGCGCGTGCCGTCGCTCTACGCCGAGCCGCGGCGCATCATCGATGTCGACGAAGCTGTCGAACTGCTGACCGCCGTCCTGCCGGACCTCGACCCTACCGAACTGCGCGCTCGGCTTTCCTCCAAACGCGGCTTCGTCTGGCTCAAGCGCGACATCACGCCCGAGCAGGAGAAGGAGATCTATCGCCAAGGCCTGCCCGGCATCGGTTTCCTGAAAGAGAACAAGCGTGATTATCCAAACGGTCCGGAAGTCTCGCACCTGATCGGGCACGTCAATATCGACAATCAGGGCATCGCCGGAATGGAGAAGTGGCTCGACAGCCACGGCCTCGCGGCGCTGCACATGGCGGGTCTGGCGACCGATCGTCTGCAGAAACCGGTCGTGCTGGCGGCCGATCTGCGTGTTCAGCACGCGTTGCGCGACGAGCTCGTGCAAGCGCGCGATCATTTCCATGCGATCGCTGCCGCCGGAGTGGTGCTCAACGTCAACACCGGCGAGATCGTCGCCATGGTGTCTGAGCCGGACTATGACCCGAACGATCCGCGCCAGGCGAACGAGCCGAGCCGCATCAATCGGCTGACCACCGGCGTGTATGAGATGGGTTCGACCTTCAAGGCGTTCACCGTCGCGATGGCGCTCGAATCCGGCAAAATTACCCTCAACTCGTCGTTCGACGCACGCATGCCGCTGCGGATGGGCCGGTTTCTCATTCACGATTTCGATCCGGAGCATCGCTTCCTCACCGTGCCGGAGATTTTCTATTACTCGTCGAATATCGGTGCGGCCCGCATCGCGCTTTCACTCGGCACCAGCGCACAGCAGGCCTTCCTGAAAAAGATGGGCCAGCTCGACCGGCTGCGCACCGAATTGCCGGAAAGCGCCGCGCCGATCCTGCCGCGGCGCTGGAGCGATCTCACCACCGCCACCATCGCGTTCGGACACGGCTTGTCGGTGGCGCCGCTGCAGGCCGTGATGGGCGTCGCCGCGATCATGAACGGCGGTATCCTGATTCCGCCCACCTTCCTCAAGCGCACGCAGCAGGAGGCCGACGAACTGGGCAAGCGCGTCATCTCGCGGCGGACCAGCCTGATGATGCGCTACCTGATGCGGCTCAATGTCGAGAAGGGCACCGCCAGGAAAGCCGACGTTCCGGGCTATTATATCGGCGGCAAGACCGGCACCGCCGACAAGGTGGTCAACGGCCGTTATTCGAAGACCAAGGTGCTGACCGATTTCATGGCCATCCTGCCGGCCGATCATCCGCAGTATTTGCTGCTGATCATGCTGGACGAGCCGAAGGCGACGCCGGAGACGCACGGCTTTACGACCTCGGGCTGGAACGCGGTTCCGACCGGCGCCAAGGTGGTGGCCCGCATCGCCCCGTTGCTTGGCATTGAACCCCGCATGGACCTGCCGACGGCCGATCAGCTGATACTGGCCTCGCTGAAGCAAAGCAGGTAAGGGCGAGCCATGAGGCTTCGCCAGATCCTGCCTGCTGACGCGGAGATCGCGGCAGGCAGCGCCGATATCGAAGTCGTCGGCATTACGGCCGACAGCCGCGCGGTGCGAGCCGGCGATGTCTTCGCCGCCATCGCGGGCGGCAAGACCGACGGGCTGCGCTTCGTGGTGTCTGCGCTTAGCGCAGGCGCCTCCGCAATCATCGCCGACCGGCCCTGGGAAGTTCCGCCGCCGGCAGGCGTCGCGTTTGTACGTGTTGGGAATATCCGGCGCACGCTGGCGCTCGCTGCGGCAAAATTCTATCCGCGTCAGCCGCCGATTATCGCGGCCGTCACCGGCACCAGTGGCAAAACCTCGGTTGCGGCCTTCACGCGCCAGATCTGGACGGCGCTGGGCTATCAGGCCGCCAGCATCGGCACAGTAGGGGTGGTTTCGCCGCGCGGCGAGATTTACGGCTCGCTGACGACGCCCGATCCGGTCGTGCTGCACCGCTCGATCAATCAACTGGCCCGCGATGGCGTCACCCATCTGGCGATCGAGGCGTCCTCGCACGGCCTCGACCAGCATCGGCTCGACGGATTGCGTATCGCAGCCGCCGGTTTCACCAACATCACGCGCGACCATCTCGATTATCATCCGAGCTTTCAGGACTACCTGGCCGCCAAGCTGCGGCTGTTTGAGGACCTGCTCGAAACGACGGGCACCGCGGTCGTCGATGTCGATCATCAACACGCGGACGCGGTGGCCGCCGCCGCAACGGCGCGGCGCGTAACGCTGATGACGGTCGGGCGCGCTGGAACCGGCATTCGCCTCGTCGAAACGGCGATCGATGGTTTTGCGCAGCTTTTCACCGTCGAGCATGCCGGCAAGCGCTTTCAGGTCCGTTTGCCGCTGGTCGGCGAGTTTCAGATCGAGAATGCGCTGGTCGCCGCCGGTCTCGCTATTGCGACGGGCGGCGCGCCCGGCGCGGCGTTTGCGGCGCTGGGTGATCTGCGCGGCGCCAAGGGGCGGCTCGAATTGGTCGGCGAGAAACGCGGCGCGCCGATCTTCGTCGACTATGCCCATAAACCCGATGCGCTCGCCAAAGCGCTCGAAGCACTGCGCCCCTACGCCACCGGCAAGTTGATCGTTGTGTTCGGCGCCGGCGGCGACCGCGATCGCGGCAAGCGGCCGCTGATGGGCGCGATCGCGGCCGAAAAAGCCGACAAGGTCATCATCACGGATGACAATCCGCGCAGCGAAAATCCCGCCGCCATCCGCGCCGCCATCCTGGCTGCGGCGTCCGGCGCCAGCGAGATCGGGGATCGCCGCGAGGCGATCCGCGCGGCAATTGCGGGGCTTTCTCGCGGCGACATTCTGCTCGTTGCCGGCAAAGGTCATGAAACCGGCCAAATCATCGGCGACCGAACCGTTGAGTTCAGCGACCACGAGGCGGTCGCGTCGGCTTTGGGGGAACTCGCCGCATGAGCGCGCCGCCGCTGTGGACGATCGATGCGATGGCGGCGGCGATGGGCGCCGAGCGGCAAGGTACCTTGCCGCCATCCGTGTCCGGGCTTTCGATCGACACCCGCACGATCGCCGCCGGCGAAGCGTTCTTCGCTATCGCGGATCGCCGCGACGGACATGAATTCGTCCCCGCCGCGCTCGCGGCGCAGGCCGGTCTTGCGGTGGTGGCGGCCGAGCGGCGTTCAGAGTTCGCCAAAGACAAGCCGCTGCTCGTCGTGCCCGACGTTCTGGCGGGCTTGCGCGATCTCGCCAAGGCCGCGCGCGCTCGCACCCAGGCCAAGGTGATCGGCGTCACCGGTTCGGTCGGCAAGACCGGCACCAAGGAGGCGCTGCGGCTTGCGCTATCGAAAGACGGCGATACCCACGCTTCGGTCGCCTCCTACAACAATCACTGGGGCGTGCCGCTCTCGCTCGCGCGCTGTCCGGCGAGCGCGCGCTACGCCGTGCTGGAAATGGGCATGAACCACGCGGGCGAGATCGAGCCGCTGTCACGGCTGGCGCGCCCGCATGTGGCGGTGATTACGACCATTGCGCCGGTGCATCTCGAATTCTTCGGTTCTCTCGACAAAATCGCCGACGCCAAAGCCGAAATCTTTCTGGGCCTCGCGCCGGGCGGCGCCGCGGTCGTCAACCGCGACATCGCCCAGTTTGCGCAGCTCAAGCGCCGCGCGCAGGAGGCGGGCGTCGCGCGCATCGTGTCGTTCGGCGAGCACCCGAAGGCCGACGCGCGTCTTGTCAAATGCGCGCTGCATCCGCATTGCTCGACCGTGGTGGCGGATATTTTCGGCACCGAGCTGACCTACAAGATAGGCACGCCGGGCCGTCACCTTGTCGCCAATTCGCTTGCGGTGCTGGCGAGCGCCGTGTTGGCTGGCGCCGACCTCGCGCTCGCTGCGCTGGCGCTGGCGGAGCTGAAACCGGTAAGCGGCCGCGGCGCACCGATCGAACTCGATTTGCCCGGCGGCGCGGCCTTGGTCCTCGATGAGAGCTACAACGCCAACCCCGCTTCGGTCGCCGCCGCGCTGGATCTGCTCGGGCAGGCGCAGCTCGGGCCGCACGGCCGGCGTATCGCGGTCCTTGGCGACATGCTCGAACTTGGACCGGCCGGTCCGTCGCTGCACCGCGCGGTCGCCAAACAGGTCGGCGCCAACGCGGTCGACCTCGTGTTCTGTTGTGGGCCGCTGATGCAGAATTTATGGAAGGCGCTTCCCGCCGGACGGCGCGGCGGCTATGCAGTAGACTCTGCTGCGCTTGAATCGCAGGTGCTGCCGGTCATTCGTGCCGGCGACGCCATCATGGTCAAGGGTTCGCTCGGCTCGCGCATGGCGCCCATCGTCAAGGCCCTGCAGCGCGCTTATCCGCATCGGGATACGCGCGACAGCACGATCGAAGCGCACCCGCTCGAAGGCGCGTCGGCGCAAGGTTGAGGCGATGCTTTATTGGCTGGTCGATCTTTCGGACAAACTTTCAGTCCTCAACGTCTTCCGCTACATCACGTTCCGCACCGGCGGTTCGATCATAACGGCACTACTGTTTGTTTTTTTGTTTGGTCCCGGCATCATCGGCCGGCTGCGCAGCTTCCAGGGCAAGGGTCAGCCGATCCGCCCCGACGGGCCGCAATCGCACATCATCGCCAAGGCCAGCACGCCGACGATGGGCGGCCTGATGATTCTTTCCGGCATGCTGGTGTCGACGATGCTATGGGCTAATCTGGCCAACCGTTATGTCTGGGTGGTGCTGTGGGTGACGCTTGGCTTCGGCGCGGTCGGCTTCTATGACGACTATCTGAAAGTCACCAGGCAGTCGCATAAGGGATTTTCAGGCCGCGCCCGCCTTCTGGCGGAAGCGGTGATTGCCGGCGTCGCCTGCATCATCCTGGTCAAGCTCGCGCAGGTGCCGGCAATGCCGACCTTCGCGACATCGCTGGTGTTCCCGTTCTTCAAGGAGCTGGTAATCAACCTGGGCTGGTTCTTCGTCATCTTCGCCATGTTCATCATCGTCGGTGCCGGCAACGCGGTGAACCTGACTGACGGACTCGATGGTCTGGCCATCGTGCCGGTGATGATCGCGGCCGCGAGCTTCGGCATGATCGCGTATCTGTCCGGCAACACGGTCTTTGCCGACTATCTGCAAATTCACTACGTAGCCGGCACCGGTGAGCTTGCGATCGTATGCGGGGCGGTGGTCGGCGCCGGCCTCGGCTTTCTCTGGTTCAACGCGCCGCCGGCCTCGATATTCATGGGCGACACCGGCTCGCTGGCGCTCGGCGGCATGATCGGCGTGGTGGCGGTCGCCACCAAACACGAAATCGTGCTCGCTGTCATTGGCGGCTTGTTCGTGCTTGAGGCGGTATCGGTCATCGTGCAGGTGGCGTCGTTCAAGCTCACCGGCAAGCGCATTTTCAAGATGGCGCCGATCCACCACCATTTCGAACAGCTCGGCTGGACCGAGCCGCAAATCGTCATCCGGTTCTGGATTGTCTCTGTGGTTCTCGCGCTTGCAGGTCTTTCGACGCTGAAGCTGAGGTAGCGCTGTCGTGATTCCGATCACGACCTTCGCGGGCAAAAGGGTCGCGGTGTTTGGCCTGGGCGGCTCGGGCCTGATCAGCGCAAGCGCGCTACTGGCCGGCGGCGCCGACGTCGTCGCATTCGATGACAACGTACAGAGCGCTGCCAAGGCCAACGCCGCGGGCATCCCGACCGCCGATCTGCGCACCGCCGATTGGTCGCGGATCGCCGCACTGTTGCTTGCGCCCGGCGTGCCGTTCACTCATCCGGCGCCGCATTGGGTCGTGCAACGCGCCCGAGAAGCCGGCGTCGAAATCATCGGCGATATCGAGCTGTTCTGCCGCGAGCGCGCACATCGCGCGCCCGATGCGCCGTTCGTCGCCATTACCGGCACCAACGGCAAATCGACCACCACGGCTTTGATCGGCCACCTTGTGGCTTCGGCCGGCATGGACGCGCAGATCGGCGGCAATATCGGCACCGCGATCCTGTCGCTGGAGCCGCCCAACGCAAGTCTCGTTAAGCCTTTGCGTGTTCATGTCATCGAGTGCTCGTCCTATCAGATCGATCTTGCGCCTTCGCTCGATCCTTCGGTCGGCATCCTGATCAATCTCTCGGAAGATCACCTCGATCGGCACGGCACCATGGCGCATTACGCGGCGGTGAAGGAGCGGCTCGTCGCCGGCGTGCCGCGCGCCGGCACGGCGATTGTCGGCATCGATGACGCATGGTGCAGCGCCATCGCGGAGCGGCTCGCATCGTCCGGCAAGCGGCTTGTGCGCGTCTCGGTGCGGCGCGAACTGCCCGACGGGATGTATGCGGTGGGACCAAAAATCGTGTGCGCGGATACGGCGGGGGCACGCGTAATCGCCGATCTGTCCGGCATCGGCTCGCTGCGCGGCATCCACAACGCCCAGAACGCCGCGTGCGCGGTAGCATCTGCGCTCGCGCTCGGCCTCGACCTGACGACGATCCAGGCCGGTCTGCGCTCGTTCCCCGGCCTCGCCCACCGCATGGAGCAGGTCGGCCGCCTGGGCAAAGTTCTGCTGGTCAACGACTCGAAGGCCACCAATGCCGATTCGGCCGCACAGGCGCTCGCCTGCTTCTCCGATATTTTCTGGATCGCGGGCGGCAAGCCGAAGGCCGGCGGCATCGAATCGCTGCGCAATTTCTTTCCGCGGATCCGCAAGGCCTATCTGGTCGGCGAGGCGGCGAAGGAGTTTGCCGCGACACTGGGAGAAGCCGTGCCGCACGAGATCGACGGTACGCTCGACAACGCGCTCGCGGCCGCGATGCGCGATGCCGCGACCTCCGCTGCGCCCGAGTCGGTCGTGCTGCTGTCGCCGGCCTGCGCGTCGTTCGACCAGTATCGTAATTTCGAGGTCCGCGGCGACGCCTTCCGCGAGTTGGTCCGGGCGCTGCCGGGCATGACTTCGGCAAATTCTTAATCCACTTTAAACCATCGCGGTGTCACCTCTATGGAGAGAACCCGGGGATGGGTGGATGGGCTCCCGCGCGCGACGCACGACCTTTAACGACTGGTGGTGGACGGTCGATCGTCTGACGCTGGCGGCGCTGGCCGCGCTGATGCTCGGCGGCATCGTGCTGTGCCTGGCCGCGAGCCCGCCGGTGGCCGCCCGTATCGGGCTCGACCCGTTCCATTTTGTCGACCGGCAGGTGCTGTTTCTCATTCCGGCGGCCGGGGTGCTGTTCGCCACGTCGTTTCTCTCGCCGCGCGAAGTGCGCCAGATATCGCTCATCGTATTCTTCGTGAGCCTGGTGCTGGTGGCGGCGACGCCCTATTTCGGCGCGGAAATCAAGGGCGCGCGGCGCTGGCTGGTGATCCTCGGCGTCAACATTCAGCCGTCGGAATTTCTCAAGCCCGCTTTCGTCATCCTGATCGCCTGGCTGTTCGGCGAATCGGCCAAGCGGCCGGAAATGCCGGCGAATTTTTTGGCGCTGGTCCTGCTCATCGTCGTGGTGTCGCTGCTCGTGGCGCAGCCCGACTTCGGCCAGACGATGCTGATCTCTCTGGTCTGGGGTGCGCTCCTCTACATGGCGGGGATGCGCTTTATCTGGATCGTCGGGCTTGCCGGCACGGCCGGCTTGGGCTTGCTGACCGCGTTCTACACCGTTCCGCATGTGGCGCAGCGCATCCACGGCTTTCTCGATCCCAGCTCCGCCAGCTCGTTCAACGTCGATATCGCCACCGAATCGTTCATCCGCGGCGGCTGGTTTGGCCGCGGTCCGGGCGAGGGCACCATCAAGCGCATCCTGCCGGAGGGCCACACCGATTTCGTCTTCGCGGTGGCGGCCGAGGAATTCGGCATCGTGCTGTGCCTTATTCTGGTCGCGCTGTTCGCCTTCATCGTCATCCGCGCGCTGGGCAAGGCCATGCGCAATGAGGATCCGTTCACCCGTTTTGCCGCGGCCGGACTTGCGATCCTGTTCGGTCTGCAGTCGACCATCAATATGGCGGTGAATCTCCATCTCATGCCGGCCAAGGGAATGACGCTGCCGTTCATCTCCTACGGCGGCTCGTCGCTGGTCTCGCTCGCCTTTGGCATGGGGATGCTGGTTGCGCTCACCCGCGAACGGCCGAGCGCGCAACTCCCCGGAGAGATCGTCATCGCCGGGAGCCGGGTGTGATGCAGCCGGCGGACCGGGCAGCCGCGGCGCCGGTCCTGCTGGCAGCCGGCGGCACCGGCGGCCATCTGTTCCCGGCCGAAGCGCTGGCGTCGGCGCTAGCCCGGCGCGGCATCAAGGTTCACCTCGCAACGGATCGCCGAGCGGCGCGCTATGGCGGCGCCTTCGCGGACGACGCGATTCATGTCATTTCCAGTGCAACGCTGCGCGGACGAAATCCGATCGCTGTCGGCAGGACAGCGGCCTTGCTCGGATTCGGCTTGCTACAGGCGTTCGCGCTGGTCGGGCGGCTGCGGCCGGTCGCAGTGATCGGTTTTGGCGGCTATCCAACGATCCCGCCGGTGCTGGCTGCGGGATGGCGCGGCGTTCCCAGCCTGATCCACGACGCCAACGCAGTGATCGGCCGGGCAAACCGGCTGCTGGCGCCGCGCGTTTCGGCCATCGCCACGACATTTCCGGACGTCTTTCGCAACGATCCGGCATTGGCCGGCAAGGCGACGCTTACCGGCAACCCGGTGCGGCTTGCGGTCGTTGAAGCTGCGGCAACGCCTTATCCGACCGAGCCCGAGCGGCTGCGGCTTCTGGTGTTCGGCGGCAGTCAGGGCGCGCGGATCATGGCGGAGGTCGTCCCGCCCGCGATTGGGCTCATGGACGCGAGCTTGCGCGCCCGGTTGGCGATCGTTCAGCAGGCACGCGAGGAGGATTTGCTCCGCGTGCGGGAGGCTTATGCGAGCCTCTCCGTCGCCGCGGAGGTGGCGCCATTCTTTTCCGATCTGCCGGCCCGCATCGCGGCGAGCCACCTGGTGGTCTCGCGGTCCGGGGCCTCGACTGTGGCGGAACTCGCCGCGATTGGCCGCCCCGGTATCCTGGTGCCGCTGCCTCACGCGCTCGACCAGGACCAGTTCGCCAATGCGGGCGTGCTCGAGCGGGCCGGCGGCGCAGTCCGAATCACGCAGGACGCTTTCACGCCGCAGCGGCTCGCCGCGGAGATCGCCGGGCTCGCCGCTGCGCCGGCGCGGCTGCAAGCGATGGCCGCCGCGGCGCAATCCATCGGCCGGCTGGACGCCGCTGACCGCCTGGCCGACCTGGTGCTCAAGGTGGCGTCGCGGGACGCAACAAAGTAGATATTTTCGTCACCGCCCCCACGGGGGAGGGGCAGGAAAGGGGCCGCGAAGCCCATGAGATTGCCGCGCGACATCGGCCCGGTGCATTTCGTCGGCATCGGCGGCATCGGCATGAGCGGCATCGCCGAGGTGCTGGTCAATCTCGGCTACACGGTGCAGGGCTCGGACGTAGCCGACAGCGCCAACGTCAAAAGGCTGCGCGACAAGGGCATCGCGGTCGCGATCGGGCATGCCGCCGGCAATCTGGCGGGTGCCCGCGTTGTGGTCGTGTCGTCGGCGATCAGGCGCGACAATCCCGAACTCATCGCTGCACGCGCCGAGCGGCTGCCGGTGGTACGCCGCGCCGAAATGCTGGCCGAGCTGATGCGGCTGAAAAGCTGCGTCGCCATCGCGGGCACGCACGGCAAGACGACGACGACATCGATGGTCGCGGCCTTGCTCGACGCAGCGGGCTTCGACCCGACCGTCATCAATGGCGGCATCATCAACGCCTATGGCACCAACGCGCGGCTCGGCGCCGGCGAGTGGATGGTGGTCGAGGCCGACGAGTCTGACGGCACGTTTCTCAAGCTGCCGGCCGATATCGCCATCGTCACCAATGTCGATCCCGAGCACCTGGATCATTTCAACACCTTCGACGCCGTGCAGGATGCGTTCCGCGCGTTTGTCGAAAACGTGCCGTTCTACGGATTCTCGGTGATGTGCATCGACCATCCGGTGGTGCAAACCCTGGTCGGCCGTATCGAAGACCGGCGCACGATCACCTACGGCGAAAATCCGCAAGCCGACGTGCGTCTCGTCGACCTGTCGCATGCCGGAGGCGCCGCGCTGTTCACGGTGCTGTTCCGCGATCGCGCCGGGCAGGCCGTGCACGAGATCAGCAAAATCACGCTGCCCATGCCGGGCAGGCACAACGCGCTCAACGCCACTGCCGCGATCGCGGTGGCCCGCGAGCTCGGCATCGCCGACGATGTGATCAAAAAGGCGCTCGCCGATTTCGGCGGCGTGCGGCGCCGCTTCACAAAAACCGGGACCTGGAATGGCGCCACCGTGATCGACGATTACGGACACCATCCGGTGGAAATCGCCGCGGTGCTGCGGGCGGCGCGCGAATCGACCAAGGGCCAGGTGATCGCCGTGGTGCAGCCGCATCGCTACACGCGGCTCGCCGCCTTGTTCGAGCAATTCTGTACTTGCTTCAACGACGCCGACGCCGTGATCGTCGCCCCTGTCTATCCGGCCGGCGAGGCGCCGATTGCCGGCGCGGACCGCGACGCGCTGGTGCAAGGTTTGCGCACGCATGGCCATCGCCGCGTCATTGCGCTCGACGGTCCTGACCATCTCGCCGGTCTGGTCGCCCGCATGGCGGAGCCGGGCGACTATGTGGTGTTTCTCGGCGCCGGTTCGATCACGCAGTGGGCTTACGCGCTGCCGGGCGATTTAGCGGCTCTCGGCCAGCGATCGTGATTGGACGGGAATTTGAGGCGCTTGTTGCCTCGGGATTCGGCCCCAATTACACTATATGCAATGGTCAAAGAGGCTCCCGATGGGTCGCGCTGAGCTTTGGTCGGAGTTGATGAAGCTGACTGCCGACGAGCGTCTCGAGCTCGTGGAAGATTTGTGGGACAGCATTGCCCAGCATGAGATGCCGCCGTTAACCGACGAGCAGAAAGAAGAACTCGACAGGCGCTATGCCGAGCATCTGCGCGATCCCAGCAGCGGGTCCAAATGGGAAGATGTTAAAGCGCGATTGCTGGCCCGATATAAGTGAGTCGCGAGCTTATCATTCGACCAGAGGCCGAAGCCGAGATGGTGGCGGCCGGCGACTGGTACGATCGGGAAAGACCGGGTCTTGGAATCGAATTTGCTCTTGCCGTCAGCAATACGATAACGGCAATCGAGCGAAACCCTCTGCAGTATCAAGTCGTTTGGGGACAATTTCGCCGCGCGGGCGTGACGCGGTTTCCATACAGTTTGATCTATCGTGTATCGGAACAGTCGGTCACCGTCATCTCATGCTTTCACGGTCGCCGCAGTCCGGCGGTGTGGAAGAAGCGAATCTAACGAGAGTTCCTCACATACAGGCTCGGAATGACAAAGACCTGCCTCGCGGTTCGCCACGTTGCTTTTGAGGATCTCGGGATTTTAGGTCCGCTTGTTTCCATGCGCGGTTATGACATCCGCTATCACGATGCGGGGATTGAGCCGTTCGCTGCCGATAGTCTTGTCGCTGCGGATTTGGTCGTCGTGTTGGGCGGTCCGATCGGTGTGTACGAGCAAGAAACTTATCCATTCATCGCCGGCGAAATTGCCGCCGTCGCGGCACGCCTTCAATCGAACAAGCCGATGCTCGGCATCTGCCTTGGCGCGCAGCTGATGGCGGCGGCGCTCGGCGCGCGCGTCGCCCCTGGGCCTGTGAAAGAAATCGGCTACGCGCCGTTGACGCTGACCCAAGCCGGCCAAGCGTCGGTTCTGAGATCCCTTGCTGCGATGCCGGTGCTGCATTGGCACGGCGATAATTGCGAGTTGCCGGCCGATTGCACGCTGCTGGCATCGACAGCGCACTGTCCGGTGCAGGCGTTCGCGCGCAGCCCGGCGCAGCTCGCGCTGCAGTTTCATCTCGAGACGGATGCGGCGCGGTTCGAGGCCTGGCTCGTCGGCCATACGGTCGAGCTTGGCAAGGCCGGCATCGATCCGCGCATGCTGCGTGACCAGGCGCGCGGACTCGGCCCGGCGTTGCGCCAGACCGGAGGTAAAGTGCTGGGAGCGTGGCTCGACACGGTCACCGGGGGACATGCGTGAGCTTTCCCGACATCGTGCCCGATCTGAAAGCGGCGATGCCGGAGCTGCGCGGCCGTTTGCTCGCCAACCAGCCGCTTGCCGGGCTGACGTGGTTTCGGGTTGGGGGGCCGGCGCAAGTTCTGTTCATGCCGGACGACGAAGCCGACCTCTCGTATTTTTTCTCGAACCTGCCAGGCGACATCGGAGTCACCGTCGTTGGGCTCGGTTCAAATTTGATCGTACGTGACGGGGGCGTACCGGGCGTTGTGGTACGTCTCGGCCGCGGCTTCAACCAGATCGCGATCGAAGGTCTCGACGTCCGCGTCGGGACGGCGGTGCCTGATCTGCGCGTCGCGCAGGCGGCGCAGAAGGCCGGCATTGCCGGATTGGCCTTCCTGTGCGGCATCCCGGGTGGCGTCGGTGGCGCGTTACGGATGAATGGCGGCGCCTATGGGCGCGAAACCAAAGATGCGCTGGTCGAGGCGCGGGCGGTCGACCGGGCGGGCCGCGTCCACGTCCTGCGCAATGCCGACATGGACTACACCTACCGGCATTGCGGCGCGCCCGAGGATTTTATTTTCACGCAGGCGCATTTTGCCGGCCAAAAGGGCGACCCGGACGCCATCGCTGCCGACATGGAACGAATCACCCAGTCGCGCGGTGCGACGCAGCCGATCAAGACCCGGACCGGCGGTTCCACGTTCAAGAACCCGCCCGGCCAAAAAGCCTGGCAAATCATCGACGTCGCCGGCTGTCGCGGCCTACGCATCGGCGGCGCTCAGGTCTCGGAATTGCACTGCAACTTTCTGATCAATCTCGGTGACGCTACCGCCGCCGACATCGAGACCTTGGGCGAAACGGTGCGGCAACGGGCGAAGGACAGCTCCGGCGTCGAACTCGAGTGGGAAATCAAGCGGATCGGGAGCCAGTGACGGCCCGAGCGCTCGGCCGGCCGCAAAACGCACGGAAACCCTCGACGTTTCGCCAAATGTCGATTCTATTAGCACGACGCGAATCAGACGGAGCGGCTGAGGTGAACGCTTGAGCAGTGCCAAGCACGTCGCCGTTCTGATGGGAGGCTGGTCGGCCGAGCGCGAAGTTTCGCTGCGCTCGGGAAAGGCGTGTTCCGACGCACTCGACCGCCTCGGCTACCGGGTCACGCGAATCGACGTCACCCCGGACATCGCCGCGGCTCTGACCGCCGTGAAGCCCGATGTGGCGCTCAACGTGCTGCACGGCCGCCCCGGCGAGGACGGGACGTTGCAAGGCCTCTTAGAGATTCTCGGCATTGCCTACAGCCATTCCGGCGTCATGGCTTCGGCCGTCGCCATGCGCAAGGATTACGCCAAAAAGCTATTCCGGGCGGCGGATGTGCCGGTCGCCGAGGAGCTTCTGGTCGACCGGATCGAGGCGGCAAAACGCCATTTGATGCCGCCGCCCTATGTCATCAAACCGATCGCTGAGGGGTCGAGCGTCGGCGTTTTCATCGTCACTGAAGCACATCCGCACCCGCCGCAGGAGCTTTACCGCGACGATTGGGCGTTCGGCGATATCGTGATGCTCGAGCGCTACATCCCCGGCAAGGAACTCACCTGTGCGGTGCTCGGCGACCGCGCGCTCGATGTCATCGAGATCGAGCCGACGACCCGGTTTTACGATTACGAAGCAAAATACGCCGCGGGCGGATCAAAACATCTGCTTCCGGCGCCGGTTTTACCAAATGTTTACCAGGAAGTCCGCAGACTCGCTTTGGCTGCCCATAACGCGCTCGGCTGCCGCGGCGTAAGCCGCGCTGACTTTCGCTACGACGATCGGGGGACGGGTGAGCTTGTTTGTCTTGAAGTCAATACACAGCCCGGCATGACCGAGACCTCGCTCGTGCCCGAGCTCGCTGCATACGCTGGCATCACGTTCGATGAGCTGGTGCGATGGATGGTGGAGGACGCCTCGACCAACCGCTGACGCGGTCGAGGCCTGTTGGGGATTCGGTCGGCCCAATGCTTGAACAGCCGGTGCAGCGCCATGCCCGCAACGGCCGCCGCGGCTTGCGCGCGCGGCTGCCGGCACTTCCGCGCATTGCTCTCGAAGCTTGGCTGCCGGCGTGGCTCGTCGGTGCGCGCGGGCGTCGGCTGGCCCGGATCGTGCGCCTGCCGCGGCGCGGTGTCGGTATCGCCGCGTCGCTGGTGCTGCTCGCATCGGCGCTGGGCTACGGCGTAATCAAAGGCCAGCACCTGCCCGACGTCATCGACTGGGGTAAGGATGCGCGCGACGCGGCCGCAAACTCGCTCGGATTTCGCATCGCCGAGGTTTCGCTGTCGGGCGAGAGAGAAGTCAGCCGCGAGGAGATTCTGACGACCGCCGGCGTGACCGGGCGAGCCTCGCTACTGTTCCTCGACGCCGATGCGGCACGCGCCCGACTGATGGCGAATCCCTGGATCGCCGACGCGGCCGTACTCAAGCTTTATCCGGACCGGCTGCAGATCAGCATTACCGAACGACACGCCTTCGCGCTGTGGCAGAAGGACGGACACATCAAGGTCATCGCCGCTGATGGCACTGTGCTCGAGCCGTATGTCGAGCGCCGTTACGTCAAGTTGCCGCTTGTTGTCGGCAAAGACGCCCAGCATCAAGCCAAGGATTTTCTGGATGTTCTCGCGCGCTATCCGGAGATTACCTCCCGGGTGCGCGCGTCGATCCTGGTGGCGCAGCGGCGCTGGGACGTGCTGCTGAAGAACGGCATCGATGTGGAACTTCCGGAGACCAACGCCGCGGCGGCGCTCCGCCATCTGGTGGCGTTCGACCGGGACAAAAAACTATTATCCCGCGATATCACGATCGTCGATCTGCGCTTGCCCGACCGGGTGACCGTGCGTTTGTCTGACGCCGCCGCGCAGAACCGCGATGCAGCGCTGAAAGACGCGGCCAAAAAGAAAAAAAAGGGGGGTGACGCGTGAACGCCCTCCACTACGGTCTGACGCCGAAGATGAAACCGATTTCGCCGCGGCGCAGCGCGCTGGTCGCGGCGCTTGACGTTGGATCGAGCAAGATAGCCTGTCTGATCGCGCGGCTGCGGCCGCATCCGCCACAGCAGACCCTGACGCGCCGGACTCATGCCGTCGAGGTGATCGGCTTCGGCCACACCGAGGCCCGCGGCATGAAGGGCGGCGGCGTGGTCAATCTCGCCCAGGCCGAAGAGGCGATCCGTCTCGCGGTCGACGCCGCCGAACAGATGGCCTCGGTCGAAATCGAATCCGTCGTGTTGTCGATCTCGGCCGGGCGTCTCGCCAGCGAGCTGTTTGCCGCTGACGTCGACATTGCCGGCTCGACTGTCTCGGAAGGCGACATCGCGCGCGTGCTGGCGGCCGGCAGCCGGCATTCGCTGCGCGACGGCCGCGCCGTGCTGCACTCGCTGCCGGTCGGCTACTCGATCGACGGTACCGACGGCATCCGCGATCCGCGCGGCATGCTTGGCAGCCGCTTCGGCGTCGATATGCACGTGGCGACCACCGATATCGCGGCGGCGCGCAATCTGATGCTCGCCATCGAACGCGGCCATCTCGCCGTCGAAGCCATGGTGGCCAGTCCCTATGTGGCCGGCCTCGCCGTTCTGGCCGATGACGAGGCCGATCTCGGCGCGGCCGTCGTCGACCTCGGCGCCGGGACCACGACGATGGCGGTGTTCGTGAATGGCCGCTTGGTGCATCTGGAAGGCTTTGCGCTCGGCGGCCTGCACATCACCATGGACATTGCGCGCGGACTGAACGCGCGCATTTCCGACGCCGAGCGAATCAAGACGCTCTATGGCAGCGTGCTGATTGGCGGCTTGGATGAGCGCGAGATAATCACCGTGCCGCCGATCAGCGACGACGAGCGCGAAGCCGCCCAATTCGCATCGCGCTCGACGCTCGGTCATATCATCAAGCCGCGCGCGGAAGAGATTCTCGAAATGGTGCGCGACCGTCTCGCCGCCTCGCCATTCGCGGCCGAGCAGCGCGGGCATGTGATTCTCACCGGCGGCGCCGCGCAATTGACGGGCTTGCCCGATCTCGCCGCGCGCATTCTCAATCGTCCGGTGCGAATCGGCCGGCCGCTCGGCATTGCCGGGCTGCCCGATGCCGCCAAAGGCGCGGCGTTCGCCGTGGCGGCGGGTCTTTTGATTTATCCGCAAGCAGCCCACCTCGAACATTTCGAGCTGCGCCGCAAGCGGTACGTGATGAACGGCTCGGGCGGCTATTTCTCCCGCGTCGGACAATGGCTTCGCGAGAGCTTCTGATGGCCCCCAGATCGCAAGCTAGAGACTCAGAGCGGCCGGTGGCGGACCGGTCGGGGCAGGGCGCGCAGAGCGCCCGTGCGAGGAAGAAGAGGCAAACATGACCATCAATCTGAACATCCCCGATATCCATGAGCTGAAGCCGCGCATCACCGTGTTCGGCGTCGGCGGCGCCGGCGGTAATGCCGTCAACAACATGATCACTGCCGGCTTGCAGGGGGTCGATTTTGTCGTTGCCAATACCGACGCCCAGGCGCTGACCTCGGCGAAGGCCGAGCGCATCGTCCAGATGGGCGTGCAGGTGACCCAGGGTCTGGGTGCCGGTTCGGCGCCGGAAGTGGGCCGCGCCGCGGCCGAGGAAGTGATCGACGAAATTCGCGATCATCTGTCCGGCGTGAACATGGTGTTTGTCACCGCCGGCATGGGCGGCGGCACCGGTACCGGTGCGGCGCCGGTCATTGCCAAGGCGGCGCGCGAGGCCGGTATCCTGACGGTCGGCGTAGTCACCAAGCCGTTCCATTTCGAAGGCCAGCGCCGCATGCGGATCGCTGAGAGCGGCATTGCCGAACTGCACAAAAGCGTCGACACGCTGCTTATCATTCCCAATCAGAATCTGTTCCGCGTCGCCAACGAAAAGACGACCTTCGCGGATGCGTTCGCCATGGCGGATCAGGTGCTCTACTCCGGCGTCGCCTGCATCACCGATCTGATGGTCAAGGAAGGCCTCATTAATCTCGATTTTGCCGACGTGCGCATGGTCATGCGCGAGATGGGCAAAGCCATGATGGGAACCGGCGAAGCCGAGGGCGACAAGCGCGCGCTCACCGCAGCCGAGGCGGCGATCTCCAATCCGCTGATCGACGATGCGTCGATGAAGGGCGCCAAGGGATTGCTCATCTCGATCACCGGCGGCCGCGATCTCAAGCTCTACGAAGTCGACGAAGCCGCTACCCGCATCCGCGAGGAAGTCGATCAGGACGCCAACATCATCGTCGGCGCGACCTTCGACGAAAGCCTCGACGGCATCATCCGGGTTTCGGTGGTGGCGACCGGCATCGATCAGGTCGTGGCACAGCGCTCCGTACCGAACCTTGCGGCCGCAGGTGCGCGCATCTCTGAGATCGCGGAGGGATTGCGCAAGGAGAACCAGCACATTCTCGACCGGTTCGATCGTACCGAGTCGCCCCGCATGGTAACGGCGCCGCAACAGCTCCGCGCTGCCGCGCCGACTCCGGCGCCGATGGCTCCGGTAGCCCCAGCCTCCATCAGCGCCTCGATCGAATCCGCGGCCAGGGTGGCAATCGAATCGGCGGCCCAGGAGGTCAATATCCGTCCGCTCTCGCTCAATCCGTCGCTGCTACTGCAACCGGCGCCGAGCAGCGAAGAAGCGCTCGAAACCAGCGAGTTCATTCCGCCGCAGGCTGAGCGGCCACCAACGCGCGCGCCCCGCATGCCGCGGCTCGAAGAGCTGCCGGTGCCGGCGCAGAATGAGATTCGCGCCTGGCGCGGTGAGCTGCCCCAGGAGGAGCATCCGGGGCGGCGCAAATCGCTGCTAGAGCGGCTCGCCTCCGTAGGACTTGGCCGGCGTGAGCAGGCCAAGGAGGAAGAGGCACCCGTGCCGGCGCCGCGGATGGCGCAACCTGCGCCACAAATGGAGCGTCTCCCGGGTCGTCCGATGATGCCGCGTCCAGCCGAACCGCGACCCGAGCCCGTGTCCGAATACGCCAAGCGGCCGGCGCCGCAAGGCCTTGACCAGCACGGCCGGCAGGCGCCGCCTGTGCATAACAAGGATGAGCAGGATCAACTCGAGATCCCAGCCTTCCTGCGCCGGCAGGCCCACTGACGCGGTATTGGGCGGTGCCTGACCGGCACGATGCGGCCTGGGCGCCCACGCCCCGGCTGCTGCCCGGCGTCCGTGACGATTGTGACAAAATGAGCGAAACGCGGGGCTTTTGTTGCATTGCGACAGGGCGCAACTGCCGCACGCCTATTAGGTGCGTGCAACCCGGCGGCGCTGCTGCACTTGTGGCAGTCTTGCACCCAGAGCCGGTATTGCGCCACGTTACCGCCCAGACTGCGGCCGGATCGTGGTAACAGTTGGTAAGAAACCGTGAGTTGGTCCCAAACCGCTTCCCCGTTAATGTTACTCGAGTCAGTGGGGTTGTGTCGGGGTACGAACTTTCGGTGGGTCCGGTGGGCCTCCCTGGAATCCGCAATCCGACCATCATTCCCCTCGCGACGACGGGGTCGGCCATTATTTTGCGTGCACCCAGTCATGTGCGTGCGCAATGTGGCCCTAGGGTGTGGGACGAGGGCATGATCTGGGGCGTTCACGCCAGCAGGCAAACAACCCTGCGAGATCAAGCGACCGTGACCGGGATCGGCGTCCATTCCGGTGCGCCCGTGACCCTGACAATTCATCCCGCTGAAGCCGACACCGGCATTCTGTTTTTACGAACGGCAACACCGGATCGCCAGGACCGCGAGCTCAAGGCCGATTATCGCGCCGTAACGGCGACGGAATTTGCCACGGTGCTTGGCGATCATGCCGGACCGGCTGTATCGACCACCGAACATGTTCTTGCTGCGTTGCATGGCCTCGGCATCGACAATGCCGTTGTCGAAGTCGATGGCGCGGAAGTTCCCATCATGGACGGCAGCGCCGCGCCGTTCGTTGCAGCGATCGATCAGGCCGGCATCGCGGCCCAGAGTGCGCCGCGGCGTTACATTCAGGTGCTCAAGCCTGTGCGCGTGGGCAAGGACAGCTGCTACGGCGAGTTGCGGCCGAGCTTGCGGGGCCTGCGCATCGAAGCAGAAATCGAATTCGACCACCCGTTGATCGGCCGGCAGTCCTATGCGGTCGACGTCGCACCGCATGTGTTCCGGCGCGAACTGGCCCGAGCGCGAACCTTCGGGTTCATGCGCGACGTCGCCAAGCTGTGGAGCGCGGGTTATGCGCTCGGCGCCTCATTCGAGAACACGGTCGTGGTCGCCGAAGATCGGGTTCTTAACCCGGATGGCATGCGCTTCCCCGACGAATTCGTCCGCCACAAGATCGTGGATGCGCTCGGCGATTTGGCGCTTGCCGGCGCACCGCTGCTTGGCGTCTATCGTTCCGTGCGCGGTGGCCACAAGCTCAACCATGCGGTCGTGACCGCGCTGATGGCCGATGCGAGCGCTTGGACTTATGTCGAAATGCCGCAGCCGGCGCGGCGCAGCGCGCGCGGCCACGCCGATCTGACAGCCGCCTTCGCGGCGCCGGCCTACGGGCCGAACGTCTCTTGAATTTGCTTAATTTTTCCGCCTTATTCCGGGCCGATTGTCAGCCATACTGACGGCTCTTCGAGGGGTTGTGGAGCGTGCGCCGGGCCGATAGGGGCGCGCGTCATCGATCGGACGCATCGCGGGACCGGGACGCATATCATACCCATGACGCTGCGAGAACGAGGGTCGGGACGATCCGGTTTCAGGCTGCGCACGCTGACGCGTGGCTTTAGGCTGTCCGCGCTTACGCGCGGTTTGGCGCTTGTGCTGCTCGCCGCGCCGGTGATGGGCTGCAGCATGTTTCACAAGGACGAGGACTACGTTCCCGATACGCCGGCCGACCGGCTCTATAATGAGGGCCTGTTCCTGCTCAACGACAAGCAGGACTACAAGGAAGCGGCGAAGAAGTTCGATCAGGTCGACCGCGAGAATCCGTATTCGGATTGGGCGCGCAAAGCGCTGTTGATGCAGGCCTACAGCAACTATCAGGCCGGGCAGTACGACGACTGCATCAATGCGGCCAAGCGTTACGTGACGCTGCATCCTGCGAGCCCGGATGCGGCCTACGCGCAGTATCTGATCGCGTCGTCGTATTACGATCAGATTCTCGATGTCTCGCGCGACCAGGAACGCGCCGACAAGGCGATCACCTCGTTCGAAGAGGTGGTGCACAAATATCCGGACAGCGAGTACGCGCTTGCCGCCAAGAAAAAGATCGAGATGGCGCGCGACCAGCTCGCCGGCAAGGAAATGGAGATTGGCCGCTTCTATCTGAAGCGGCGCGATTTCCTCGGCGCGATCAACCGCTTCAAGGTGGTGGTGACGCAGTATCAGACCACGCGCGAAGTCGAGGAAGCTCTGGAGCGGCTGACCGAGGCCTATGTGGCGCTCGGCATTACCAGCGAGGCGCAGACCGCGGCGGCCGTGCTCGGCCATAACTTTCCGGACAGCCCCTGGTACAAGGACGCCTATACTCTGCTGAAAGGCTCCGGCGCCGAGCCGAACGAGAATAAGGGCTCCTGGATCAGTCGCGCGTTTCAGAAAGTCACCGGCTGGAGCCCGGCGAAGGAGCGCGCAAACGGCTGACGACAGAACGCAGAATAACGAATAAAATCCGTCATCCGTTTTCTGCTATCCGTCATCCCATGCTGTCTCGTCTTTCGATTCGCGACATCGTTCTGATCGACCGGCTGGACATCGATTTCGGCTCGGGGCTTGCCGCGCTTACGGGTGAGACCGGCGCCGGCAAATCGATCCTGCTCGACGCGTTTGCGCTCGCGCTTGGCGCCCGCGGCGACACGGCGCTGGCGCGCGCCGGCGCCGAGCACGGTCAGGTCACCGCCGCGTTCGAACTTGCGGCGGGTCATCCGGCGCGCCGCATCCTCACCGACAACGATCTCGACGGCGATGGCGAACTGATCCTGCGTCGCGTGCAGTTCGCCGACGGCAGGACGCGGGCGTTCGTCAACGATCAGCCGGTCAGCGTTCAGGTGCTCCGCGCGCTCGGCGCGGCGCTGGTCGAAATCCACGGCCAGCACGACGAGCGCGCCTTTGTCGATGCGGCCACCCACCGCGCGCTGCTCGACGCCTATGCGGGCATCGAGCGCGACGCCGCTGCGGTGGCGCGTCTGTGGGACGAACGCCGCACGCGCGAAGCAGCCGTCGCCGAGCACCGCGCCGAGGTGGCGCGCGCCGAGCGCGAGGCCGAATGGCTGCGCCACGCCGTCGACGAGCTCGGCCGTCTCGCGCCGCAGGCCGGCGAGGAAACCTCGCTCGCCGAACGGCGCGCCGCCATGATGCAGGCGGAGAAAGTCGCCGAGGATTTGCGCGCCACGCTTGATGGCGTCAGCGGGTCGCAATCGCTCGTGCCGCCGCTCGCCACGGCGCTGCGGCGACTGGAGCGCCGTGCCACGCAGGCGCCGGCGCTCATCGATCCGGTGGTCAAGGCGATCGACGCCGCCCTGGTCGCGCTCGACGACGCACGCGGTCATCTCGAAGCGGCCTTGCGCGTCGCCAACTACGATCCGAGCGAATTGGAGCGAATCGAAGAACGTTTGTTCGCGCTGCGCGCCGCCGGACGGAAATATAATGTCCCGGTCGACAGCCTCCGCGCACTGGCAAGCCGCTATGCGGGCGATCTGGCCCTGATCGACGCCGGCGCGGAAAGGCTCACCGCGCTCGAACGCGAAGCGAAGGCCGCCGCGGCGCAGTATCGCGACGCCGCGCAGGCGCTGTCGGCGCGGCGCCGGCGAGCAGCCGCCAAGCTCGACAAGGCGGTCAATGCCGAGCTCAAGCCGCTCAAGCTTGACCGCGCGAGCTTCTCCACCGAACTTGGCGTGGTGGAGGAAGGACCGGACGGCATCGACCGCGTCGAATTCTGGGTGCGAACCAATCCGGGTACCAAGCCTGGGCCGCTGATGAAGATCGCCTCGGGCGGCGAACTCGCGCGCTTTCTGCTCGCGCTCAAGGTGGTGCTGGCCGATCGCGGCTCGGCGCCGACGCTGATCTTCGACGAGATCGATACCGGCGCCGGGGGCGCGGTCGCCGACGCCATCGGGGTGCGGCTGGCGCGGCTGGCCTCCGGCGTGCAGGTGATTGCGGTGACGCACGCGCCGCAAGTCGCGGCGCGCGCCGACCGGCATTACCTCATCAGCAAGGATGCGCTCGGCGGCGGCAAGCGCGTTGCGACGCGCATTCTGGAACTTGCAGGCGACCATCGCCGCGAAGAAGTCGCCCGCATGCTGGCCGGCGCCGAAATCACCGCCGAAGCCCGCGCCGCCGCGGAGCGGCTCATAAGGGCCGCGAGTTGATGCGTCATGGCGCGTAAGGAAAAATCCGAGACCCCGGTCGAAGACCTCACCGAAAAACAAGCGCAGGCCGAGCACGCGCGGCTGGCTGAGGAAATTGGCGGTCACGACCGGCGCTATTACCAGAAAGACGCTCCAACCGTTTCCGATGCCGAATACGATCGCCTGCGGCGGCGCTACAACGCGATCGAGGCGCGCTTTCCACAATTGCGCACAGCGGAGAGCCTGACGCAGCATGTCGGCGCGGCGCCGTCGGCGCGATTCGCCAAGGTGCGCCATGCGGTGCCGATGCTGTCGCTCGACAATGCATTCGCCGAGAGCGATGTCGTCGATTTCGTCGGGCGCATTCGTCGCTTCCTGCGGCTGGCGGACGACGAGGAGATCGTATTTTCCGCCGAGCCGAAAATCGACGGCCTGTCGATGTCGCTGCGCTATGAAGGTGGCGAACTGGTCACCGGCGCGACGCGCGGCGACGGCGCCGAAGGCGAGGACGTCACCGCGAACGTCAAGACGTTGGCGGACATCCCGAAGCGTCTCAAAGGCAAAAAGATTCCCGCCGTCTGCGACGTGCGCGGTGAAGTCTATATGACCAAGCACGCTTTCCTCGAGCTCAATCGCCTGCAGGCCGACGCTGGGGCGCAGCTCTACGTCAATCCGCGCAATACCGCTGCCGGCTCGCTGCGCCAGAAGGATCCGTCGATCACGGCGTCGCGGCCGCTCGGCTTTTTCGGCTACGCATGGGGCGAGATGAGCGACATGCCGGCCGACACGCAGTCCGGCATGATCAAATGGTTCGCAGCGTGCGGCTTCAAGACCAATCCGCTGACCCGGATGTGCCGCTCGGTCGAAGAGCTGCTGGCGTTTCACCGCGAGATCGAACTGCAACGCGGCAGTCTCGATTACGACATCGACGGCGTGGTCTACAAAGTCGACCGGCTCGACTGGCAGGAGCGGCTTGGCTTCGTGTCGCGTTCGCCGCGCTGGGCGATCGCGCATAAATTTCCCGCCGAGAAGGCGACGACCGTGATCCGCGACATCGAGATTCAGGTCGGCCGTACCGGCGCGCTGACGCCGGTCGCCAAGCTCGAACCGGTGACGGTGGGCGGCGTCGTGGTGCAGAACGCGACGCTGCACAACGCCGACGAGATCGCCCGGCTCGACGTGCGCGTCGGTGACACGGTGCAGATTCAGCGCGCCGGCGACGTCATCCCACAGGTGCTGGGCGTCATTGAGGAGAAGCGGCCGCACGGGACCAAGCCTTACGAGTTTCCGAAAAAATGTCCGTGTCCTCTGCATACCGACGTGGTGCGCGAGACCATTGCGGGTGGGGAGGAGGGCGCCCGCGCGCATTGTACCGGCGAATTTGCCTGCCCGTATCAGGCGCTCGGCCACCTTGAGCACTTCGTGTCCCGCCGCGCCTTCGACATTGACGGGCTGGGCGAAAAGCAGATCGAATTTTTCTACGAACAAGGCTGGGTCAAGGAGCCGGCCGACATCTTCACGCTGGGCGAGCGCAACGGCAAATTGGTGCTGCGTGAAACGGACAAAAAAACTCGCCTCGAAGAAGTCGAAGGCTTTGGCGAAACTTCAGTCCGCAATCTGTTCAGCGCCATCGAAGCGCGCCGCGACATTTCGCTGGAACGGTTCATTTACGCGCTTGGCATTCGCCATGTCGGTGAGACGACGGCGGTGGCGCTGGCCCGCGGCTATGGCTCCTGGGACGCGTTCCACGACGCGTGCCTCCGGCTCGCCAAGGGCGATGCCGAGGCCGCCGAGGAGATGGATGCGCTCGATCAGATTGGCGACTCGGTGATCGAGAGCCTGCGCGATTATTTTGCCGAGGCGCACAATCGCCGGCGCATCGAGCGCCTCGCCGCGCAGGTGCGCATCGCCGACGCCGAGAAGCCGCGCGCCGATTCGGCGGTTGCCGGCAAGACCGTCGTGTTCACCGGCTCGCTGGAGCGGATGACGCGCGACGAGGCCAAGGCTTCGGCCGAACGGCTCGGCGCCAAGGTTTCGGGCTCGGTGTCGAAGAAAACCGACTATCTGGTCGCGGGACCGGGCGCGGGCTCCAAGCTTGCCGAGGCGAACAAGCACAGCGTCAAGGTGCTGACCGAAGACGAGTGGGCGCAGCTCATTCGCTAACTCCCCCGCGGAGAGCCGGCCTAGAGCGCTTCCCGATTACACTGAATCGGGAAGCGCTCCAGTTTTATAGATTTGGTCGTATTTTCTTCGGAAAACCGGTGGCCACTTTTTCCGGAAAATGCTCTCGACTAAAAAGAGGTTTTTACGACAAAGCAATCCGGTCAGCACCGCCAACTGGATTGCTTCGTTTCACGCGTGTCGATGCAAGCTGTTGTCACGTCCCGCCGCGCGGGACGGTCGTCAAATTCTTCCTACGAGGACCAAGATGACGACGATGATCAGGACCAGGCCGAGCCCGCCGCCGGGGTAATAGCCCCAGCCAGTCGAATACGGCCATGTCGGCAACGCGCCGACGAGCAACAAGATTAATATGATTATCAGAATCGTACCGAGCATGATGTTTTCCTCGCTCCGTTCCAAGCCAAGCGGAAAACGTCGGCCCCGGGTAAAAGTTCCAAACATGCGATAGTTGGAACCGATCGTGTTGCTGCACTGCGATAGCAGCGCGCCCATCGAGTTTGGGCGAATCAGGGCATGCGCCTTTCGTCGGCCGCAACCGGTCAGTGTGGCGCAGAGGCAAGCGGTGCTGTTGCGGCGCGCAGCCAGTCGTGCACACGCGCATCGACGAGCGGTGTCAGCGCGTCGCGCACGCGCGCCTGATAGGCGTTGAGCCAGGCAAGTTCTTCGGCGCTCAGCATCGCGGGCTCGATCAGCCGGCGGTCGAGCGGCGCGAGCGTCAGCGTCTCGAAGGCGTTGAGCGGCTTTTCGGCGCCGGGCACAACCTCGGCTTCGCTCACCAGAACGAGATTTTCGATGCGGATGCCGTAGGCGCCGGCGCGGTAATAGCCGGGCTCGTTGGACATAATCATGCCGCGCTTGAGCGGTGCGGAGCCGAGCTTGGCGATGCGCGCCGGTCCCTCGTGCACCGACAGATAGGAGCCGACGCCGTGCCCGGTGCCGTGATCGAAATCGAGGCCCGCGCGCCACAGGAATTGCCGCGCCAGCGTGTCGAGCTGCGCGCCCGTGGTGCCGTCCGGAAACACCGCGCGTGCAATCGCGATGTGGCCCTTGAGCACCAGCGTGGCGTTCTTACGCGCGTCCTCGCTTGGCGTGCCGACCGCGACCGTGCGGGTGATGTCGGTGGTGCCGTCTTCGTACTGGCCGCCGGAATCGATCAGAAACAATTCGCCGGCCGCGATGCGGCGATTGCTCTTGCGGCTGACGCGGTAGTGCACGATAGCGCCGTCCGAGCCGGCCCCCGCAATGGTCGGAAACGATACGTCCTTCAACAACCCGGTATCGCGGCGAAAGCTCTCCAGCGCCTCGACAGCGTCGATCTCGGTCAGTTTCCCGCTCGGCGCCTCGCGGTCGAACCAGGCGAGAAAGCGCGTCACGGCGACGCCGTCGCGCAACTGCGCGGCGCGCGCGCCGGCGATCTCGGCGGCATTCTTCACCGCCTTCATGGGCGCGATCGGATCGGCGCCGCGCAGGATCTTGCCGCCGTTGTCGGCGACGAGCCGCGCGATCGCCTCCGGGCATGCGGCCGGATCGAGCCGCACCGCGCACTTGTCGGCGCCCAGCGCCACAAGGTCGCGTTCGAATTCGGCGGGCGCATACACCTCGGCGGTCTGCCCGATCTGATGACGGACCGCGCTGTCGACTTTGCGCGGATCGACATAGAGACGCGGCCTCTCGTCTTTGGGCAGGATCGCGGAGGTGAGCACGATCGGGGTGTGCGGCACGTCGCTGCCGCGGATGTTGAACAGCCAGCACACCGCGTGCGGGTCCGAGACGATCAGCGCGTCGGCGGCAAATTTTTTCATCTCGCCGCGCACGCGTTCGATTTTGTGCAGCGTCTCTTCGCCGGCGTAGCGCAGGTCATGCGTCACCACCGCGCCGAGCGGCGGTGTGGGCCGCGCGCTCCAGATCGCGTCGATCGGATTGTCGGCGACCGGCACCAGGCTGCCGCCGGCCGCCGCGCAGGCCTTGGCGAACTGCTCGGCGCCGTCGACCGTGTGCAGCCACGGCGAATAGCCGAGCGTCTTGCCGGCCGTCAGGTTGGCCTCGATCCAGGCTGCCGGCGGCCGCTCCACCAGATGTTCGACGGCGAAACTCGCGCTGTCGACTTCCTCGGCGACCTGCACCTTGTAGCGGCCGTCGACGAAGATCGCGGCGCGGTCGGCGAGCACGATGGCGATGCCGGC